>Ga0156236_106_pt1 | contig 266225 bp, 188 predicted proteins | sample RifCSPlowO2_12_FD_107883 | JGI IMG/M metagenome (GOLD analysis project Ga0156236, IMG submission 107883) | Candidatus Lindowbacteria bacterium RIFCSPLOWO2_12_FULL_62_27
CCACAAATTTCTGGAGGTACTCCATCTCCGGCAATACGTGGGAGACGAAGGCGGCCACGCCCGCCGGCGTGTCGTACGGGGGCGCGCTGGTCTATCCCGCCACGGGCGACACCCTCTATGCCCTCGGCGGCAACGGCGGCAACTTCTGGGCGTATACGCTTCCCGCCGCGTATGCCGGCCCGATCTGGTACGTGAACGACACGTCCACGTCGGGCGACTCATTCACATCCGCCGTCGGCAGTGACACCAATGAAGGGAGCGCATCCGCGCCGTTCCGCACCATCATCGCCGCGATGGCCGCCGCATCCGAGGGCGATACCATCTACATCGACGCCGGCATCTACGATTCATACACGTGGGTCAGCGCGACCGAGACGGCGGGCGTGAACATCGACAAGGACTCCATCACGCTGGTCGGCAAGGACTCGGGTTCCACCATCATCGACCCGCCGGGCGCAAGCTCCATCTCGACGATGTACGGCATCTACGCCGACACGCAGGTCAATCTCGTCATCCGAGGTATCGGCGTCACCGGCGCGTATCACGGAATCCGGTTCGACAACGTGGACCTATCGACCATCTCGTCGGACAGCGTCGTCTCCTGCGGCGGATACGGGATGTATCTCACGTCCGGGTCTGACACCTGCACGCTGACGAACAACCGGACGGGCGGCATGTCGTACGGGATGTATATTTCGGCGAGTCATTTCGCGAACATAGACAGCAACGACGTTCGAGGGAATACCCGCGGCATCTACCTCTATCAGTCGTATGTCGACACGGTGAACAACAACAACGCCTCTTCGTGCAACGAGGGCATCTACTTGGACGGCGCGCGCAACTGCGTCATCTCGGGCAACACCGCAAGCGCGACGACATCGTCCGGCCTCAATCTGACGGGGTCGGACACCAACACGGTGACGGGCAACAACATCTCGTCGAACACGTCCGTCGGCATCTATCTGGGGGGCGGCAGGAACAACACATTGTCGAATAACACAGCAAATTCGAATTCAGGCGAGGGCATATATCTCTCGGGCGCCCAGCGAACCACTATGACGGGCAACACGGCCAACCAAAACGGTGGCGCGGGCGGGTTTCGAATAACCGGAAGCAGCCACTTCTGCACGATGACGGCCAACATCGCCAACTCGAACAATGTCCGGGGGGTCTATGTCGCCAGTTCGAACTCCATCGTCTTTACGGGCAACACCACCAATTCGAACGCGAACACCGGTTTCGCCATGGATGTGGTCACCGACGTCCGGGCGGCCAACAACGTCGCCAAATCGAATCTGAACGACGGTTTCGGCATATCCTCGGTCGCCAACGGCGTGTTCGAGCAGAACACGCTGGACTCCAACGCCAAGTACCAGATCTATCTGGCCGGCGATGTCACCTCCGACACGCTGCAGAAGAACAACGTCCGGACGTCCCCGACCAATCCGGACAGCGGCGTATATGTCACGATGAACAACACGACGCAGAAGTTCACCCTCACCCGCAACTGGTGGAACTCGACCGACACCGTCCAACTCAAGCGGATGATGTTCCACCCCGGCGGCGGCGATTCGATCATCTGGCAGCCTTTCCGTCTCGGCATCGTGGACACAACCGCGGGCGCGGACACGACGGCGCCGAAAGCGCCGGATACGGTGGCGGTGACGCCGAGCGACACGTCCCTGATCGTGTCGTGGGCGGCGGTGACGGCGCTGGAGGAGCCAAACGGTGGCGCGGTGGGGCTGGCGGGGTATCGCGTGTATCGAAGTCCGGCCATTTCCGACACGTCGCTTTGGACACAGATCGCGCAGGTGGGGTCGACCGCGGACGGCTGGCAGGACACGAGCCCCTTTGTCGGCAAAATCTACTACTACCGCGTGACCGCCTTCGACGGCGCCTCTCCATATATAAATGAGAGCTTCTACAGCGACTCCATCCCGGGCGGCAGTGCGCCCTACACGTCGACGACCGACTGGTACGTCAACGACGGCTCGACCGCCGGCGACTCGTACACGTACGCGACGGGTTCGGACATCAGCGGCAACGGGTCGAAACAGACGCCGTTCGCGAGCATCCCGAAGGCGATGTCGGTCGCGACGGCGGGGGACACCGTCTGGATCGACGCCGGGTTGTACGACTCGTACGTCACCGTCAATGGCACGGAGACGGCGGGGGTCAACATCGACAAGGACTCGATCACTCTCATCGGCGCCGACTCCAACGCCACCGTGATCGACCCCCCGGGGGCGAAGACACTGGCCGGACTCTACGGCATCCACGCCGACACGCAGGTCAATCTCACGATCAAAAACATCGGCGTGACGGGGGCGCGTGAAGGCATATACCTCGTCAACGTCGACTGGTCGACCGTCACGTCGGACAGCGCCGGCGCCTGCGGCGGCGCCGGCATTTATCTGCGGGCCGGCTCCGACACCAACACGGTGACGAACAACACGACCAGTTCGAACAGTCAATACGGCATCTATCTGCGATCGAGTTCGAACAACAACACGCTGACGAACAACACGGCCCGTTCGAATTCTTTGTACGGCATCTATCTGAATACGACGTCGAACAACAACACGGTGACGAACAACATGGCCAGTTCGAATGCCGGATACGGCATCATTCTGCAATTCGGTTCGAACAACACGGTGACGAACAACACGGCCAATTCGAATTCTTTGAGCGGCATCCTTCTGACTTCGAGTTCGAACAACATGGTCATTCAAAACTCGCTGGATTCAAATCTTCAATACCAAATCCGGATAGACGTTTCATCGTCGTCCGACACCGTTCAGAAGAACAACATCCGCACGTCGCCGACCAATCCCGACAGCGGCGTGTACAACGCCACGGGCAACACGTTCGATTTCACGCGCAACTGGTGGAACACGACCGACTCCGGCCGCATCGCGCAGATGCTGTACGACACGGGCGGCGTCAATCGCATCATCTACCAGCCCTTCCGCCTCGGCGAGGTCGACACGACTGCGGGCGCCGACACGACCGCGCCGGACGCGCCGGATACGGTGGCCATCGTCGGAACGCCTGACACGTCGGTCATCATCGAGTGGGCGGCGGTGGGCGCGCTCGAAGAGGCCAACGGCGGCGCGGTGGGGCTGTCGGGATACCGCGTCTACAGAAGCGAGACGAAAGACACGTCGTCGTGGGTCAAGGTGGCGCAGGCGGGGTCGGGAACGATCCGGTATCAGGACACGGATGTGATTCCCGGCCGGATTTATTACTACCGCGTGACGGCCTTTGACGCCGCCACTCCATATATGAATGAGAGCTTCTACAGCGACTCCCAGCCCTCCGACAGCGCGAGTTTCTCCAGCGCCGTCAACTGGTACGTGAACGACACGTCCGTCACGGGCGACATCTACACGAGCGCGGCCGGTTCGGACACATCGTGGGGGCTCGGTACGGCGGCACGGCCGTTCGCATCGATCCCGCGCGCGATGCAGTTCGCGACGGACGGCGACACCATCTTCATCGACGCCGGATTGTACGACTCGTACGTGTGGGTCAGCGGGACCGAGACCGCGGGCGTCAACATCACCAAGGACTCCATCACGCTGGTCGGCAAGGACTCCGCATCAACTGTCATCGACCCGCCGGGGGCCAAGACCATCTCGACGATGTACGGCATCTACGCCGACGCGCAGATCAATCTGTTCATCCGCAACATCGGCGTGACGGGTGCGTATGACGGCATTCATTTCTACAACGTGGACTACTCGACCATCGACGGCGACAGCGCGAGTTCCTGCGGCAATTATGGCTTCCACCTGCGTATCGGATCCGACACAAACACGGTCAGAAACAGCATGGCGGTGGCGAATACAAGCTACGGCATCAATCTGTCTTCGAGTTCGAACAACACGGTGACGAACAACATGGCCAATTCGAATGCCTACGGCATCAATCTGTCTTCGAGTTCGAACAACACGGTGACGAACAACACGGTCAATTCGAGTACGAACTACGGCATCTATCTGACTTCGAGTTCGAATGCCAACACGCTGACGAACAACACGGCCAGTTCGAATCCCAACACCGGCATCTATCTGGTTTCGAGTTCGAACAACACGCTGACGAACAACACGGCGAATTCGACCGGCGGCTCCGGCATCCGTCTGCAATCGAGTTCGAACAACACGCTGACGAACAACACGACCAAGTCGAATTCGAGCCACGGCATCCATCTGTCTTCGAGTTCGGACGCCAACACGCTGACGAACAACACGGCCAGTTCGAGTGGCTTGTACGGCATCTATCTGTCTTCCAGTTCGAACAACACGGTCGTTCAGAACGATGTCAGAAATAATGCCAGATATCAGGTCTATATTGACGGCACGTCCTCCTCCGATACCGTCCAGAAGAACAACCTCGTGATGTCAGGGACGAATCCGGACAGCGGCGTCTACAACAGCACCACCAACACGTTCGATTTCGCGCGCAACTGGTGGAACACGGTGGACACGGTGGCCATCGGGCGCAAGATGTTCGATACGGGCTACGTCAACCGCATCGGATACACGCCGTTTCGCCTTGGCGAGGTCGACACGACGGCAGGCGCGGACACGACCGCGCCGAAAGCGCCGGACACGGTGGCGGTGACGCCGAGCGACACGAGCCTGATTGTGTCATGGTCGGCGGTGACGGCGCTGGAGGAGGCCAACGGCGGGGCGGTGGGTCTGGCGGGGTATCGCGTTTATCGAAGTCCGGCCATTACCGACACGTCTCTTTGGACGAAGGCGGCAGAGGTCGGCTCGGGCGTCACGCAGTGGCAGGACACGAGCCCCTTTGTCGGCAAAGTCTATTACTACCGCGTGACGGCATTTGACGCCGCCTCTCCATATATTAATGAGAGCTTCTACAGCGACTCCATCCCGGGCGACAGCGCGCCGTACACGTCGACGACCGACTGGTACGTCAACGACGGTTCGACCGCCGGCGATTCGTACACGTACGCGACGGGTTCGGACATCAGCGGCAACGGCTCGAAACAGACGCCGTTTGCGAGCATCCCGAAGGCGATGTCGGTTGCCACCGCCGGGGACACGATCTTCATCGACGCGGGCCTGTACGATTCGTTTGTCACTGTGAACGGCACGGAGACCGTCGGTGTGAACATCGACAAGGACTCGATCACTCTCCTCGGCGCGGACTCAAACGCGACGGTGATCGACCCGCCGGGTTCTGCGTCGACGAACGGACTGTACGGAATATACGCTGACACACAGACGAATCTGCGAATACAGAACCTCGGCGTGACGGGGGCGTATGACGGGGTCAGATTCGTTAACGTCGATCTTTCAACCGTATCCGGCGACAGCATCTGTGACAACGGCAGAAACGGCATATATCTTCTGAACGGTTCCGACAACGACGCGATTACGAACAACACCATCGTTTCGAATTCAACCAACGGCATCTACCTGTTATCGAGCCTTGGCAGTACGGTCAGCGGCAACACGGCAAATTCGAACGGTGGAGGCCGCGGCATCCTACTGCAGACCAGTTCGATGAGCACGGTGAGCAACAATACGTTCAGTTCGAATGGGCAGGACGGCATATCCCTGCAGACCAACGCCGAAACCAATACGGTGAGCAATAATACGATCAGTTTAAATGCGGTCTACGGCATCTACGTGCTCGGATGCACCGGCAACACGGTGATCGGCAACACGGTCACTTCAAATGGGAACAAAGGCATATATCTACTAAACGCAAGCGTCAACACGCTGGCCGGCAACATGGTCTCCCTCCATGGCTCCCCCGGCATCGATCTGTCGTCATCCTCCAATCAGAACGTGATACGCAACAACAGGGTCGTTTCAAACCAATATGGCATCAGGTTCTGGCGAAGTTCGTACAACAGGGTAATTGAGAACACGATCGATTCCAACACGACGTATCAGGTCCACATCGACCATGGAAGCGGATCTGACACCACGATGAAGAACAACATCATCCCGTCTCCGGCCAACCCTGACAGCGGTGTACTCAACACCACGGGTAGCTCGATCGACATGACGCGCAACTGGTGGGGCACGACGGACACGGGCCGCATCGGGCAGATGATGTACGACACAGGCGGCGTGAACCGAATCCTGTATACGCCGTTCCGCCTCGGCGCGGTCGACACGGCCGCGGGCGCGGACACGACCGCGCCTGACGCGCCGGATACGGTGGCGGTGGCGCCAAGCGACACGAGCCTGATTGTGTCATGGTCGGCGGTGACGGCGCTGGAGGAAGCCAATGGCGGGGCGGTGGGTCTGGCGGGGTATCGCGTTTATCGAAGTCCGGCCATTTCCGACACGTCTCTTTGGACGAAGGCGGCAGAGGTCGGCTCGGGCGTCACGCAGTGGCAGGACACGAGCCCCTTTGTGGGCAAAGTCTACTATTACCGCGTGACCGCCTTCGACGCCGCCTCTCCGTATATGGATGAGAGCTTCTACAGCGACTCCATCCCGGGCGACAGCGCGCCCTACACGTCGCAGACCGACTGGTACGTCAATGACGGCTCGACCGCCGGCGACTCGTACACGTACGCGACAGGTTCGGACGTGAGCGGCAACGGGTCGAAACAGACGCCGTTCGCGAGCATCCCGAAGGCGATGTCGGTTGCCACGTCCGGCGACACCATCTGGATAGACGCGGGATTCTACAACAGTATCGACACCTTCAGTGCCGGCTCGGAAACGTCTGTCGTCACCGTAACCCGGGACACGATCGCATTGATCGGCAAAGACTCGAATGCGACGGTACTGGATCCTCCGGGGCCGAAGACGCAATCGGGGCTGTACGGCGTGATTGTCAGCGGGCGTACGGGCGCAACCATCCGGAACCTCGGCGTCACGGGCGCGTACATGGGAATCCGTATCCAGAGTTCGGCCCTGTGCGCCGTGGACGCTGACAGCGCCTGCGCCAACGGCAGTGTCGGAATTTATCTGTTGAACGCCGCCGCCCGGCAGAATACCGTCACAAACTGCGTGGTGGACGGAAACACCACATCGGGCATCGAAGTATCCTCCAGTGCGAGCGCCAACACCATCCAGAACAACATCTGCAATTCAAATTCGGTCAGCGGCATCCGGCTGACGTCGAGCGTGACCAATACGGTGGTGGCGGGGAACACGGTCAATTCCAATACATACCAGGGCATTTACATCCAATCGTCGGACAGCAATACGATCCGGCACAACACGGTCGTGTCAAATCCGAGTATCGGGATCCGGTTAAGCAGCGGGTCGAACTACAACGTCATCTACCAGAATCAGATCACCGGCAACGACACCGGGATCAAAATCTCTGACACGTCGTCTCTCAACCTCATCGCCAGGAACAACCTCCACGGGAACACGACGTCCAACCTCGAGAATGCGGGTGGGCAATCCCAGACGACCGCAAGGAACTGGTGGGGTTCCACCGACTCCGTCGCGATTGCGGCGAAGATCAGCGACACGGCCAGCGCGTGGCAGCCCTACCGCCTCGGCGTCGTGGACACGGCCGCGGGCGCGGACACGGTGGCGCCGCTCGCGCCGGACACGGTGGCGGCGAGCGCGACGGCGGGCGCAGGGACGGTGCTCGTCACGTGGAGCGCGGTGACTGCGAACGAGGACGGCATTGCTGGCGCGGCTGGGGTGGCGCAGTATCGCGTGTATCGCGCGGGCGTGGCGGACACGTCGAGCTGGACGCTCGTCGGCACACCCACGGGCACGTCGTTCACGGATTCGGGGATGGCGTTTGGGACGACGTACTACTACCGCGTGACCGCGCGGGACGGCGCGGCGTTTCCGAACGAGTCGTACTACTCCGACTCCGTCGCCGGCGCCACGCCGTCCGGATTTACAAAGGCGGCGGAGCCGATGGGCGCCAACGAGGGGGTCGGTGACTATTCATCCATCCAGTGGGGCGATTACGACAACGACGGCGACCTCGACCTTGCCGTTTCGGGTAGGAACAACAATGTTGGCGGGAACTACTATGAGTTGGACATCTATCGGAACAACGGGGGCAACAGTTTCACGGACGTGGCGGAACCGCTGGGCGCCAACTATGGGCTGTATATGCGTTCTTCCGTCCAGTGGGGCGATTACGATAACGACGGCGACCTCGATCTTGCCGTGTCGGGATATACTACGCAACCCGCCACAGCCGTTCGATTGATCGTCTATCGGAACGACGGGGGCGGCAGTTTTACGAACGTGGCCGAGCCGCTTGGCGCCGGCGCCGGTCTACGGGAGAGCTCCATCCAGTGGGCCGATCACGATAATGACGGCGACCTCGACCTTGCCGTGTCGGGATGGGATGGAACCTTCAGGCGATTGATCATCTATCGAAACAACGGGGCAGGCAGTTTCACGAACATGGTCGAGCCGCTGGGCGCCAACGCGGGGGTGGATCAGGGTTCCATCCAGTGGGGCGATTACGACAATGACGGCGACCTCGACCTTGCCGTGTCGGGATGGGATGGCGCAAACCATAGATTCATCATCTATCGAAACAACGGGGGCGGAAGTTTCACGAACGCGGCGGAGCCGCTGGGCGCCAACTCGGGGGTATACTTGAGTTCCATCCAGTGGGGCGATTACGACAACGACGGCGATCTTGATCTTGCGGTTTCAGGCGCCGGCACTGCCAATCGATTGGTCATCTATCGGAACGATGGCGGAGGCAGTTTCACGAACGCGGCGGAGCCGAGGGGCGTCAACGCGGGGTTCATTAGAAGTTCCATCCAGTGGGGCGATTACGACAATGACGGCGACCTCGACCTTGCCGTGTCGGGAGATGATGGCTCAAACTATCGACTCATCGTCTATCGGAACGACGGCGGGAACATTTTCACGAACGCGGCGGAACCCATGGGCGCCAACAAGGGGGTGGAGCAGGGTTCCATCCATTGGGGCGATTATGACAACGACGGCGACCTCGACCTTGCCGTGTCGGGAAATGATCTCACAAGGAAGCGATTGATCATCTACCGCAACGACGGCATCGCATCGCCCAATCAGCGGCCTTCCGCGCCGACGACGAACTACCCCAAAGGCGCATCATTCGCGCAAGGCGACACCGTGGCGTTCCGCTGGACGAAAGTCTCAACCGACACGACGCCCGACACCGGCATGACGTACAACCTGCGCGTGGGGACGGCGAGCGGCAAATGCGACATCGTCGCCGCCGATACGAACAGCGCCGATTCGGTCGGCCACGCCCCACTCGGCAACGTCCAGAACGACACGTCGGCGGTTCTCGTGAAAACGTTGACCGTCGGGCAAACCTATTACTGGTCGGTTCAGGCTGTGGACGGCGCGATGATGCGTTCGCCGTGGGCGAGCGAGGAGACCTTCGCGGTGACGCTCGCGCCCAACACGAGCGGCGAGTGGTACGTGAACGACGCGTCCACCGCCGGCGATTCGTTCAGCACAGCCGCCGGCTCCGACACGTCCAACAACGGCACGCCGACCTATCCGTACCGCACGATCACGTACGCGCTCTCGCAGGCCAAATCGGGCGACACGATCTACATCGACGCCGGGACGTACGCCGAAACCGTCGTCATCGATACGGACAACGTCGCGCTCATAGGCAAGGATTCCGGCGCTGCGGTCATTGATCCGCCCGGGGCGGCGGGGACGGCGGGGCTGTACGGCATCTACGCCGACACGCAGATCGGGCTCACGATCAAGAACCTCGGCGTGACGGGAGCTTACAACGGCATCCGGTTCGACAACGTCGATCTGTCGACGCTGGATCAGGACAGCGTGTCGTCCTGCGGCGCCAGCGGGATTTATCTTCTGAACGGCTCCGACACGAACACGGTCAGCGCCTGCATGGCCAACGCCAATGCGGACAACGGGATTTATCTGCAGGCGAGCTGCGGCAACAGTTTCGGCGGCAACACCGCCAATTCGAACGGGACCGACGGCTTTGAAATCGCCGACAACTCGAACAACAACACTTTCACGGACAACATCGCCGGTTACAACCCCGAAGTCGGCATTTTCATCAACCTGTCGTCGAACAACATCATCAAGCGGAATACGACGATCTCGAACAGCCAGAGCGGGATCTGGATCGACACCGGTTCCGGCAACCTCGTCTCTCGCAATCTGGTCCTGGCGAATGGATGGTCCGGCATCGGGCTGGACAATTCCGGTGCGAATGTGGTGCGCGGAAACGAAATCAGAGGCAGTGACACCGGCCTGTATATCGCGGGGTCGTCGAGTTCCAATTACATTTCAAGAAACAACATTTTCTCGAACAACGCCAGCAATATTTTGAACCTCGCCGGTCTCGCGCAGTCGACCCTGACCCGCAACTGGTTCGGGACGGCCGATTCGGCGGCGATCGCGGCCAAAATCAGCGACACGGCGAACGCGTGGCAGCCCTACCGCCTCGGCATCGTCGACACGGCCGCGGGCGCGGACACGGTGGCGCCGAACGACCCGGAGACGGTGGCGGCGAGCGCGGCGTCGGGCGCCGGGACGGTGCTCGTCACGTGGAGCGCGGTGACGGCGAACGAGGACGGCATTGCTGGCGCGGCGGGCGTGGCGCAGTATCGCGTGTATCGCGCGGCGGTGGCCGACACGTCGAGCTGGACGCTCGTCGGCATACCCACGGGCACGGCGTTCACGGACTCGGGAATGACGCTCGGCACGACATACTACTACCGCGTGACCGCGTGGGACGGCGCGACATTCCCGAACGAGTCGTACTACTCCGACTCGGTCGTCAGCGCCACGCCGACGGGGTGGACAAAGGCGGCCGAGCCGATGGGCGCGAACGCGGGGGTTTATTACAGTTCCATCCAGTGGGGCGATTACGACAACGACGGGGACCTGGACCTTGCGGTGTCGGGAGATGACGGCACAAACAAACGATTGATCATCTATCGGAACAATGGAGGAGGAAGTTTCACGAACGTGTCGGAGCCGATGGGCGCGAACGCGGGGGTGTATTATGGTTCGATCGAGTGGGGCGATTACGACAACGACGGGGACCTGGACCTTGCGGTGTCGGGAACAATTGATAACGGCACAAACAAACGATTGATCATCTATCGGAACAACGGCGGGGGAAGTTTCACGAATGTGTCGGAGCCGATGGGCGCGAACGCGGGGGTGTATTATAGTTCGATCGAGTGGGGCGATTACGACAACGACGGGGACCTGGACCTAGCGGTGTCGGGATACGATAACAGCACAAACTACCGATTGATCCTCTACCGCAACGACGGCATCGCCACGCCGAACGTCCGGCCCAACGCGCCGGCGCTGAATTATCCCAAAGGCGACACGGTCGCTGGGGGCGACACCGTGACGTTCCGGTGGACGAAAGTTTCAAGCGACACGACGCCGGATACCGGCATGACGTACAACCTGCGGGTGGGGACGGCGAGCGGCAAGGCCGACATCTTCGCCGCCGACACGAACAGCGCCGATTCCGTCGGCCACGCCCCACTCGGCAACGTCCAGAACGACACGTACGCGTATCTTGTCGGGGCGAATAATAATTCGCCCCTACCGTTTGGAACATATTACTGGTCGGTGCAGGCCGTGGACGGCGCGATGATGCGGAGCGCGTGGGCGACGGAGGAAACCTTTGCGGTGACTCCGGGACCGAACACGGGCGGCAAGTGGTACGTGAACGATGCGTCCACGACCGGCGACTCATTCACCACCGCCGCCGGTTCGGACAATTCGCTGACGAACAACGGCAGCGCCTCGCTTCCCTACAGCACGATCACGAAAGCTCTCTCGCAGGCCAAGTCTGGCGACACGATCTTCATCGACGCCGGCCTCTACTCCGAAACCGTCGTCATCGACAGCGACTTCGTCGCCCTGATCGGTAAAGATTCGAACGCGACCGTCATCGATCCGCCGGGGGCGAAGACGACGAGCGGCCTCTACGGCATCTACGCGGACACGCAGACGGGGCTTCTCATCAAAAACCTCGGCGTGACGGGGGCGTATTACGGAATCTATTTCAGCAACGTGGACATATCCACGATCACCGGCGACAGCTTATGCTCCAACGGGCAATCCGGCATCAATCTACTCACCGGCTCGGACACCAACACGATCTTGGGCAACATCGCGGACTTCAACTCCGGCCGGGCCATCCGGCTGGACGCAAGCTCCTTCAACACCATCAGCGGCAACACGGCCGACAGCAACACGCAGGAGGGCATCGGGATATACCAGGGGTCGAAGAACAACACGATCAGCGGCAACACAACCAACAACAACATCGGCGGCATCAGTCTCTCTGCGAGTTCGTACAACGCCATCAGCGGCAATACCGCCGCCTACAATACAGGGAACGGGATTTCTCTGTCCTCCAGCTCGAACAACACGTTGAGCAATAATACCTGCACGTCGAACCTCTCCCACGGACTCGGAGTGCAAGGCGGGTCGGATACAAACACGGCGGCCGACAACACGATCCTTTCAAACTCCCAGAACGGGATATTCCTGTCTTCCAACGCCAACGGAAATGTTTTCAGCGGCAACTCCATCCGTTTAAACGGACAGGACGGCATCGCCGCCCAATCCTCTTCGAACGGAAACTTTTTCCGCAATAATCTGATCCAGTCCAATACGCGCTCGGGAATCCGGATCGAGGCGAACGGCAACGAAGTCCATCAAAACGACATCTCCGGAAACGACACCGGCATCCGGATCGAACTGTCTTCGTCGGGAAATGTCATCACCAAAAACAATCTGGCCGCAAACAACGTCAACCATGTTTACAATCCGTCCGGCAATTCCCAGACGCTGACCCGCAACTGGTTCGGGTCGACGGACGAGTCTGCCGTGAGCGCAAAGATCACCGATGCGGCTTCGACGTGGCGGCCCTACCGCCTCGGTGTTGTGGACACGGCTACAGGCGCCGACACAACCGCCCCCGCGCCGCCGGCCGGGGTGACGCTGAACGCTTCCACGCCTGGGCAGATCACGGTGACGTGGACGAATCCTGCGACGAATGAGGAGACGAACGGCGGCGCGGTGGGGTTTGCGGGCGTTCGGATTTACCGCCTGCGAAACGCCGTCGACACGACGCATTGGGCAAGCGCCCTCGCGTTCACGACGACCGGCGCGAAATCGGACTGGGACGACACGGGCGCCAACGATGGTGCGACGTACTATTATCGCCTGACCTCGCGCGACGCGGCGGCGTTTCCGAACGAGTCATGGTTCACCGACACGGTGTGGGCGGCGTCCGTCGCCCTCGCGCCGGAGACGATCTCGCTGGTTTCGGGCAATCACCAACTGGCGGCCGCGGGCGAGTCGTGCGGGGCGCCTTTGAAGGTGCGCGTGGTCGATCAAAACGGCAATCCCATCGCGTCGGAAACCGTCGTGTTATCCATTTCGTATCCGTCGGGTGGAGCGCTCACGTCGAGCGGGGCGCATCTGGGGACGATCAGCGGTCAGACCAGCACGACCGTGCTCACCGACACGGACGGCTATGTTGGCGATGGACTCGTCGTCGGCACGACCGGCGACGTCTACCGCGTGGAGGCGGAACTTGGCCGCGCGCCGGCGAAGGCCGTCACGTTCACCGCCTACGCGGACGGCCGGGACGCGCCCGATTCAAGCTGGCGGATGATGGGCGTGAACAAGCGGCTGTTCGACACTGTCACGGCGCCCTCGACTCTGCTTCACGCCGACCTCGGCGCGGGCACGCTGATCTATGAATGGCTGGCGAACGCGAACACGAACAGCTCCCTCAACAACTCGCGGTACTACGCGCCGTCCGAGATCGAGCGCGGCGACGCGTACTGGATCAAACCCGGCGACGCGGGCGCGCAGAGGTGGGTGATCGACGAGGGGACGCAGGGCGAGGCCGGGTTCGACACGGTGGCCATCGCGCTCGACGCAGACAACGGCGGCTGGAACCAGATCGCGTCGGGGCAGTATTTCTATGTGGACTGGCAAAAATCCGTGATGGTCGACACGGGGTTGCCGGCGTCCGGCCCGCAGGACGACGCGTGGGTGAGCAATTATCTCTGCCACATGATCAGCGTCGACTCCGCGCATGCGGCCGGCGTCCTGAGCAAGATTCTGTATTGGTACGACGGCACGCAGTATCTGTGGGGCCCGAACACGCTGGCGTCCCCGAGCGGCGCGATCGTGGACGACACGTCGACCGTGCCGGGCGTTCAGATGAAACCGATGGTGGGGTTCTGGGTCAAGGCCAGTCAGGCCTGCACGCTATGGGTGCTACCGAACCCGGCGGAGGTTGCGGATACTGCCACCGTCATTTTGCAGCAAGCCCCGCGGCTTCTTTCCGCCGTGTACGGCAAGGTGGCCGCCTCCGAGAATGACTGGGCGATTCAGCTCATGGCGTCGGGCGGCGGGAAAACCGACGCGCAGAATTACGTGGGGGTGAAGCCAGGAGCAGCAGCAGCGCGGCTGGCGAGCGTGTACGAGCCGCCGCCGGCGGCGGGGGGATACGTGGCGGTGGCGGTGAGGCCCTCACCCCAACCCTCTCCCGCAAGCGGGAGAGGGGGTGAGGACGCATGGATGGCCGCGGCGTTTACGGAACCCGTGGCGGCTGCGGACGCGAAAACCGCCGGCCGGTCCTGGGACGTTCTCGTGGCCTCCGACTTCGGCGGGCCTGTCACTCTCGCCTGGGACAACGTCCCAAACCTTCCGCACACCTACGAGGCGTATCTCGTTGGCGCCCCGGCCGGCCCCGTGAATCTGCGCCAATCGTCATCTCTGGTTTTAAAATCCGAAATCCAAAATCCAAAATCCAAAATCTCATTGACCTTGGCCGTGGGCCTGCCCGAATACCTCGCGCCCTTTTTAGCCCCGCCGTTCTCGAAGGAAAACGCCTTCGTCTATCCCAATCCCGGCCCGGACGGCGCAACGCAAACGATGACGTTCAAGTGGGGTCCGACGGCGACGGGCGAGGTCAAGCTGAAAATCTTCGACGTGGGCGGGCGGCTGGTAAAGGAGTTCTCGGCCGACGCCGCGGCGCAAAAAATCGAGTGGGACTGCGCCAACAAGAGCGGCCAGAACGTCGGATCGGGCGTGTACATCTACATCCTGGAGTCCGGCGGAGACAAACTCGTGGATAAGCTGGCGATTGTGCGGTAGGCGGTTGGTTTATGTGGAGGATGTATGTTCCAGAACTTGTTTGAGGTAATTCGGAATGTCTTTGACGGCGTCGCGGGCGGCCTCCAGCAGTTTGGCGGGATCGATCTCGTCGTATTCATGGGCGATGCGGTTGCGCAGGCCGGCCGACACGGAGATGTGTTTGGCGAAGGTGGGTTCCAGAATCGACATTCGCCCGAGTTCCACGAACGATTCGTGGTAATCCTTCGGCGCCGGCCGGCCGCTCTCGGTAATGAGGTGGAAATTGATGTCGATCATGCGTCCGATCATGCGTTCCAACAGGCGTTCGAACAGCGCCTGTGCGGGGGCGTCGAGCTGGGGCGTCGCCTGTTTCTTCAGCGCCTCGCCCAGAACGATCAGGTCCTTCTCGATCAATCCGGCTTTCCGAGCGACCAGTTCCGGGTCGATCATGAGGCCATCCGGTCCGCCACCCGGAGGGCCGCGGCGCGTTCGATTTTCAAGTATGGCCGGAAATCTTCGTATGCGTGAAACGCCTTCAGCCTCCAGGCGGCAAATTGCGCCGGCGGGCCGTGCAGCAAGACTGCCGTTTCAAATATTTTTTTCAGAAACAGCGGATCAGCCCGGTCCAGATACCCAATATCAAACTCGCGCCCAAATCCCGGGCCGGCCGCTTCGGACAGGTCGCCCGCCAGCCCCAGCCGCTCGCGGAAATCGACGGCCGGGTCGAAATCCACGGCAACGTCCACATCGCTGTCAGGCCGCAATTTTCCGGCGGCCGCCGAACCGAACAACAACGCCAAACGCACTTTGCGGGTTTCAAAAACGCCCTGCAACCGTGTGCGCAATTCATCCATATCCAATGTTTCCATTGGGGGTATTGTCTCAATTTGGAGGGTACCTGGCAAGTCGGCCGGGCAACGCGATCGTGCGCTGAGCGCCGGTTACGCCCCGGCCGAGGCGAAGGACTGGAGTTGTTCGAAATACGATTTGGTGCCCACCATGTAGCAGTCGTTGTGGCCGCCGCGGTCGACGGCGAAGAAGGATTTCGGGGGATCGGCCAGTTCGAAGAGTTTCTGGCCCATGTGGAAGGGGATGACCTCGTCGTGGGTCCCATGGATCACGAGGAGCGGGCACCGCCTCAGTTTCAGATGGGAGACGGTGTCCAGCCGGACGCTGATCAGAAAGCCCGGGACCCGCATCGGCGCGAACATCTGTTCGGCCATGACCCCGGCCGACGGAAACGTCCCTTCCAGAATCAGCCGGCGGATGGGCCGGCCCCGCGCCGCGTGCGCCGCGATGACGCCGCCGAGCGACCGGCCGAAAAACACGATGTCTTCCGGCTTCACGCCGATCTGGTGCGTCAGCTCCTCGTAGGCGGCGTCGCCGTCCATCAGGATTCCCTCCTCGGTCGGCCGGCCTTCGCTTTCACCGTAGCCGCGGTAATCGAAAACAAATACGGAGAACCCGGCCTCGTGGAGATACTGCAGGAACTGGATCCGGTCGCCGATGTTGCCGGCGTTGCCGTGAAAAAAAAGGACGGTGGCCAGGGGCTTGGGATGCGGGATCCACCACCCGCTCAGAAGATGCCCGTCGTAGGACAGGAACCGCCGCCACTCGAAGTCGAGCCCCAGTTCCCTCGGTGTCTGGTTGACCTGCCGGACCGGAAAGAAGACGAGGCGGCGTTCGTAGTAGACGATATAGAGCTTCGCCATCGCCGCCATCGCGGCGAGGAGGAGGAGGACTTTGAAAAGGAAGGTGAGCACGCCGCCGGCCCTGCCCGCCTCAGCCCATTCCGGACGTTCCGGAATAAATGCCCTTCAGGTTGAGCTTGAGCTCGTCGGGCTTGGAGGAGGCGGCGATCGCGTCCTCCTCGGAAATCGCGCCGGCCTGGACGAGCTTGACCAGCGCCTGGTTGAAGGTCTGCATGCCTTCGGAGGTCGCCGCCTGCACGGCCGCCGGCAGTTTGGACGTGACGCCCTCGAGCAGCAATTTCCGCACAAGCGGCGTGGCGATGAGAATCTCGATCGCCGCCGCGCGGCCCTTGCCGTCGGCTTTCGCGACCAGCCGCTGGCAGAGGATCGCCTGCAGGCCCAGGGAAAGCTGCATGCGGACCTGCTGGATTTTGTCGGCCGGGTAGAGGTTGAGAATGCGCTCGACCGACTGCGCGCAGTCCTGCGTGTGGAGCGTGCCGAACACGAGGTGCCCGGTCTCGGCCGCCGTCAGCGCGACGCTGACGGTTTCGATGTCGCGCATCTCGCCGATCAGGATGACGTCCGGGTCCTGGCGCAGCACGTATTTCAAGGCAGACGCAAAACTCGGCGTGTCGGCGCCGACCTCGCGCTGGTTGATGAGGCACATCTTGTTTTGATGGACGAATTCGACCGGATCCTCGATCGTCATGATGTGTTCGGGCCGCGTGGCGTTGATGTAATCGATCATCGCCGCCAGCGTCGTCGACTTGCCGCTGCCCGTCGCGCCCGTCACGAGCACCAGTCCCTGCCCGGCCTCGCAGATTTTTTTCAGCACCGGCGGCAGGTTCAGATCGTCAATCGACGCGATCTTCGTCGGGATCTGCCGCAGGACCATCCCGATCCGGCCCCGCTGGAAGAAGAGGTTGGCGCGAAACCGCCCGACGCCCTCGATCGCGACGGCCGAATCGAACTCGTGCGCCTTCTCGAACTGCGCGTACCGGTCCGAATCGTTGAGCGCCTCCTTCGCGAGCCGCACCACCTCCTCGGGGGGCAGCGGCTCGACCGGAAACGCGACGAGCTCGCCCCGGATCCGGCCGCGCGGCGGATCGCCGGCCTGGATGTGGAGGTCCGAGCCCTTGTTCTCGACGAGGATCTGGAGGAGATACGCCATCGTCACGTCTTTGGCGGCAATCGTGTCAGCCATGTCGATGCCATTCATATCACGGGGGCGGGCTAAGGTTCAACCTTGAACCTTGAACCTTGAGCCCCGAACATCTAATATGCCCCTCTTATGGACATGGCCGAGCTTCTGCAGTACACGATCCAGTACGGCGCGTCGGACCTCCACCTCACCGTCGGTCAGCCGCCCATGCTCAGGATTTCCGGCAAGCTCCTGCCCAGCGGTTATGACAAGCTCGTGCCGGACGACACGAAATCCCTCATCTACAGCATCCTGACGGACGAGCAGAAGGCGAAGTTCGAGGAGGAGAAGGAGCTTGATTTTTCGATCGGGATTCCGAACGTGTCCCGGTTTCGCGTCAACGTCTTCATTCAGAAAGGCTCCGTCGCGGCGGTGCTTCGGACCATCGGCAACAAGATCCCGTCGGCCGAGGACCTGGGCCTGTCGCAGTCCATCTGCAATCTCGCGCGACTGCCGCGCGGCATGGTGCTGGTGACCGGGCCGACGGGCAGCGGCAAGTCGACGACGCTGGCGGCGATGATCAATCTGATCAACGATGAGATGCAGCACCACATCATCACCATCGAAGACCCCATCGAGGTCGTGCATCCGCACAAGCAGTGCACCGTGAACCAGCGCGAACTCGGATCGGACACGCATTCGTTCGCGCGCGCGCTCAAGGGCATGATGCGCGAGGACCCGGACGTCGTGCTCGTGGGCGAAATGCGCGACCTCGAAACGATCGCGGCGGCCCTCACGCTCGCGGAAACCGGGCACCTGCTGTTCTCGACGCTTCACACGCAGGACGCCGCGCAAACCGTCGACCGCATCATCGACGTGTTCCCGCCGTATCAGCAGGAGCAGATCCGGATCATGGTCTCGACCGCGCTCAAGGGCGTCGTGTCGCAGATTCTGGTGCCGCGCGCCGACGGGCAGGGCCGGGTGGCCGCGCGCGAGGTCATGGTCGTGACGCCGGCCATCGCGGCGATTTTGCGCGAAGGCAAGACGCACCAGATCTATTCGGCGATCCAGACCGGCGGGCAGCACGGCATGATCACGATGGACCAGAGCCTCGCGAATCTGGTCAAGGAGGGCCTGATCACGCCCGAGGACGGCATGGCGAAATCCTCGAACATCGCCGATTTCAAGCGTCTCGCGGGACTGTCGTGATGGACGCCGGAAAGCTGAAGACGATCCCCGTCTTTTCGACAATCGAGCCCGCCATTTTGGCGGATCTCGCGTCCATCGTCGAGGAAAAATCGTTCGAGGCCGGCGGGACCGTGTTCAAGGAGGGCGAAGAGGGCGATGCGATGTATGCGATCCTCGAGGGCGCGGTCAAGATCGTGAAGATGATCGATCCGGCGAAGGGGCTCTCCAAGGACCTTGCGATCCTGGGCGCGGGCGATTTTTTCGGCGAAATGTCGCTGATCGACCGAAGCCCGCGGTCGGCGTCGGTCGTGGCCGCCGGGCCGGCGACCCTCGTGCGGGTGTCGCGACAGGCGTTTCAGGACCTGCTGGAAAAAAGCGCGATCACCGCCGCCAACCTCCTCTTCGGCATCATCCAGACCGTCAGCGGCCGGCTCCGCCAGACGAACGCCGAGCTTGTGACGCTCTACGAGACCGGCAAGACCATCGGCGAGGCCCAGCAGCTTCAGGACATCGTGTCGGTCGTGTTCCGCCGGCTGGTATCGTCGACCGGCGCGCAGTGCGGCCTGTTCGTCCTGCGCAACGAGCTGGCGGGCGGTTTGGAAATCCGGGATTCCGAGGGATTCCCGGCTGGCCAGTCGGCGTTGCTCAAGATCGTGGAGGATCGCGGGCTGGTTGGCCGGGCGCTTCGGGACGGCGCCGCCGTGCTGATCGCCGACGTGGAACACGACGATCGGATCTCAAAAGAGGATATGGAGGGCTACGAAACCCCCTCGATGATGCTCGTGCCGCTCCACGCGCAGGACCGCATCCTCGGCGTGATCGTGTTCGGCCACCGCGAAAAATCCCGGTTCACGCCCAACCACCTCAACCTCTGCCTCGGCGTCGCCTCCCAGACCGCCCAGGCCATCCTCAACGCCCGCCACCGGGAGGAGGAATCGGCGCGGTCGAAGCTGCACCGGCATTATGTGAAGTTCTGACCGCGCGATTTCCAGGCCCAAAAGGTCAGGGTAGCCAAAGAAAGCACAAACGTCACGGAGCCGATGGCGCCGTGGAGGTGCGATTCGAGGACTCCGGCGCCGCGCGCATGCACGACCCATGCGAGGATGGCGATGCGCACGCCGTTGCTGAGGAGCGCCAGCGACGCGGCGGCCGCGACGAAGAGGATGCGGGTTTTGGCGGCGAGTTCGAAAACGCCGGCCATGAAGAGGCAGAGCGTGACGAGAAAATACAGCGTGTAAAACCCGTCGCAGACCGGCGTGATGTCGAGGTAGTTGCGGGGCAGATGGAGCGTCGCATCTTGCAACTGGACGGGCATGCCTGTCAGGGTGAGAATGAACCACGAAAGCCGCGCGGCCAGCCGCCGAAGGCCCATGCCCAGACCGGCGCCCAGCGCATATAAAGGAAGCACCCAGCCCACCATCAACGCAATCCATGCCCACATTTCCCGGCGTGGCCGCTCGGGATGCGTGTCGACGAAATGGTGGTAATAGAGGTTGGCGCAGAAAACCGAAAAACATAGAACCACCCAGACATCAACCGACATAAGGCTTGAACGAAGAACGGTTCAGGACGAAATGGCCGGTTTCAGTCCGGTTGAAAGGATGTCTCCCTTGATCGTCAGTTTCCCCTTGAGCTTGCCGATCAAATTTACGGATTTCGAGCGTATCGGGACAACCTTGGCAACCGGCTTTTTGTGCTTCGTAATGATCATGCCTTCTTCATCCAACCGTCCCAGAATGGCCAGACACTGCTCCTTGAATTTTGTGGCGCCGATCATTTTCATTTAAACGAAGTATATAACAGTCCATAAAAAAGTCCAGTCGTTTTTGTGCCCGTGTGTAATGCGTCGGAACGTGTGAAACGGCGACGGAGACCCCCCTTCATCCCCCCTTGCAAAGGGGGGAAAGAGGGGGGTTACCGCTGTTCACAGACTTTCAATTACCCACATTCCCCCTCTCCCGCCTCTGGCGGGAGAGGGTCGGGGTGAGGGTGGCCGCACGGCGCGTCGAAACCCCCCTCACCCCTACCCTCTCCCCCCGCTTCGCGTGGGGAGAGGGGGTTTGTGGGTAATTGAAAGGTTCACAGATCGGTTACGCCCGTGTTTGTGGCCTCTTTGACGGGGCGCCGCCGATAAGATACACGGGCGACGTGCGAGGCATGAATGTTTGCATGTTCGTGTCCGGGATGGCGGTGCTGGTTCTGGAGATTGTCGGCGCCGCCCTGATCCGGCCGTTCATCGGCGTGGGGCTTTTTGTCTGGTCGTCGATGATCGCCGTGACGCTGGCGGCGCTCGCGGCCGGATATCTCCTCGGCGGCCGGTGGACTCGCGACCTGACGGGGCCTGACGAACTGGAGCGGCGGTTCTTTCGTGCCGCGTTCCTGGCGGGCGCATCGATGATTGTGCTGCCATGGTTGACCGCGCCGGTTTTACGGGCCGTCGAATCGCTGGATCTGCGCGTCGCGTCCCTCGTTTCCGCTTTTCTCTTCACTCCCTCTCTGATTCTCCTCGGCAGCCTGACGCCGATGGCGGTCGCACTCTGTGTCCGCGCCGGTTCCTCCGCCGGACCGGCGGCCGCGCGTCTCTTTGCGATCTCGACGATGGGCGGTTTTGTTTCGGCGCTGGCGAGCGGCCTGTGGCTTCTGGCGGTGGCGTCCGCGCCGGCCGTTCTCCAGGGAACGGGAATATTATTGATGGTGGCCGCGTTTGGGTCGCCCGGGGGCATTGGCCGGATGCGCGGCCCCCGGATGCTGGGACTGAGCTTGTCTTTGGCCGTTCTCGGCGCCAGCGCATACCCGGCGTTTCACCGCCGACCGGAACAGGTCGTGCATCAGCGCCAGACGGTGGGCGGCAAAGTCCAGGTGGTCGACCGCAACGCCGAGCGGTGGCTGCTGGTGGACGGCGCCATTCAGGGCCGGGAGCGCATCGCGGACGGCGCGCCGACGTTTGAGTACGTGACCCTGATCGGAGGCTTGCCGGCCCGTCTGGCCGCGTCTCCCGCCAACGCGCTCATGATCGGCCTCGGCGCCGGCACGCTCGCCGACCGGCTTGCGTCCGCAGGCGTTCGCGTGACCGCCGTCGACATCCACGCCTTCATGCCCGAGATCGCGTCGCGCTATTTCAAGTTTGACGCCGTGCGCTCGCGCGTCGTGCTGATGGACGGCCGGGTCTACCTGCGCCGCGCCTCTGAAGACTTCGACTTGGTTGTCTTTGACGCGTACAACGCCTACGATCTGCCGGACCATCTCATGACGCTGGAAACATTCAGGCTGGTTCGCCGGCGGCTCCGGCCCGGCGGCGTTTTTGCGTTGAACGTGGTGACGCTCGCGGAACCGTACCGCCTGGCGCCGAAGGACGCGCGGGCGTCGGACGCGATCGGAACCACGCTCAGGGCGGCCGGATTTGAGTCCGTCGAATCCCTCATGGTGGGAACGCCGGGCTGGGTGGGAAATCTCATTTTTCTCGCCTCGGACCGGCCGGTTGCGCCGTGCCTCACGGACAGGATTCAGGCCATCCATTCAAATCCGGGCGAGATTTTGCGGGACGGTTCCAGAAAGATGACGTACTGGGAGATCGACAGCGCCACCGCATGGCGGAACGAAGCCTATGCGGTCTTCGGGATCAAAATCCTGCTGGGGATATAAGCGCTCTCTTATTCCTGTTTCTTCTTTCCCTTTCGCAACTTCCATGCCGTGCCCGCGCCGACGGCCGAGAGGATCGCGAGCAGGATCGACCCCGGCTCCGCGCCGCCGCCTCCGCCCGAGGTCGAAGTCGAACTCGTGGTGGTGCTTGACGTGGTGGTGGTGCCGCCTCCGGCGAATCCCTGCTCAGGCGTCATCCAAAGGAGAACGGCCAGCGCCATGCACGGCAGGCTTCGAAACAACATCGATCTTTTCATAATTGAACTATACCCCCTTGCCGAATTCGAGTCAATAAAGTCCCGGAATAAACCTGTATCGCACCTGTTCGGCGTAGGCCCGGTACTCGGGGTCCCGCTCCAAATGATCCTCCTCCGTGGTGGCGCGCAGGACATAAATGATGTTCCAGCCGATGAGCGAGACCAGATACACCGGATTGCCGAGGTACGGAATCGTCTCGACCCACCAGGACAGGTTCTTGCCGGCGTAGGCCGGGTGCCGGAGGTACGCATACGGCCCGCGCGCGATCACGCCCCGGTGCGTGAGATTGCTGAACCGGAACCCGAAGGCCATCGTGGCCCAGACGTAGAGGCCCATGAAAAAGAGGTCGAGCGCCATCAGCGCAAGGAGGACGGGTTCCGAATGGATGATCTGGTATTCGGGATTCTGCTCGAACACCATGTATCGAAAAATCATTTCGTTGAAGGGCGGATAGCACGAGATCGCGGACAGCCAGCCGACGAAGGTAGGCTCGACCGACCGGATCTTGTTGTCGAGCCACCGGCTCGGCAGCGCATAGCCGGCGATGGCCAGCGCGACGTCCATCAAATAGAGGCTGTGAAAAAGAATCCGGTAGACCGTTTCCCAGTACGCGAACCCGCCCGGCGCGCCGCCCGCAAGCCTGCCGAGATGGATTGACAGTTGGGCGTACTGCATCGACAAAAAGACCGTCATTAGCGGAAGGAAAAACGCCTCCACGAGGATCCCGCCCACCGCCGCCCAGACCCTCCGCCGGGGGCCCTCGCCTCCCGGCCGCGCGCCTCTCGTCCGCCACGCGGCCCGGCCCGCCGCCATCAGAATCAGCGCGGTGTCGCTCAGTTCCTCCTTGACGCTCCCCCGCCACCGCAGGGTCGCGACGATATATGGGTATCCGATCAACAGAAACCCAAGGTACAGGATGCGGACGAATGACCGAAAGGGATCAAAGTAGTCGGAGACGTAATAAGGAAACCGTTCATAGATCGCATAGAAAACCGTCGCCACCGCCGCAAGGACCCCGTATCGCCAGGCAGCGGATACCAGAATTTTTTTCCACGACCGGTGATATCCCGGAAGCTCGGCCCACCGGCACAGCCGCAACGGCCGGGACGAGAACTCGATCCACAGCATCGCGGCGCACATCGGGATCAGCAGGAGATAGAACCGGTGCCCCCCCGCCAGAAACGCCGGCGGATTCACTGCCAGAACCGCGGCCATCGCCAGGACCGCCGCTCCGCCGACGCCGCCCGTCCACGGGTTCTGGCAGCCTCTCATGCCGTCAGCGGATTACTGCGGCGTCCGGTGTTCGGCGCAGTAGAGTTTGGGTTCGGTGCCGACCTGGAACGCGACTGATCGGGGTTTGGGGCAGAATTCTGTTGCGAGTTCCCCGGTTTTGCTGCAGATGGACGTGAATCCGACGCCGGATGGCACCAAAAAATCGCGGGGCGCAATGCCGGCCAGCGCGATCTGCATGAAATCCGTCCAGATCGGCGCGACGACCACGCCGCCGCTCATCCGGCCGCCCAGACTCAGGGTGTGGTCGTCATATCCGACCCATATCCCGCAGGCCATGTCGGGCGTGTACCCGACAAACCACGCGTCCTTGAATTCGTTGGTCGTCCCGGTCTTGCCGGCGGCCGGCCGGCCCAGATTTTTTCCGACATGCCAGCCGGTCCCCTCCTGCACGGCGGCGCGGAGCATGTTGGTGATGAGGTACGCGACGACCGGCGTCGTCACGTCGCTTTCGACCGGCACGCCCTCCTCGATGAGCGCGCCCTCGCGGTCGAGCACCTGCAGGACCGTCATCGGCTCGCGGCGCACGCCGCCGTTGGCGAGCGTCGCATAGGCGCCGGTGAGTTCGAGAAGATTGACGTCGTAGGAACCGAGCGCGAGGGACCAGAACGGTTCGAGCTTGGAGGTGATCCCGAACCGGCGCGCGGTTTCCATGACCTTGGGCGCGCCGACCCTTTCCATGAGTTTGACGGTGGCGACGTTGATGGAGAGCATCAGGGACGTGCGCAGGGTCACTTCCCCATGATATTCCTTTTCATAATTTTCCGGCGTCCAGTACAACCCCGGCCGCGTGTGCTGGTAGACGGCCGGCGCGTCCAGCAGTTTGTCCGACTGGGTCCAGCCGTTCTCGAGTGCGGTGATGTACACGAACGGCTTGAAGGACGATCCGGGCTGGCGGATCGCCTGGGTCGCGCGGTTGAACTGGTTCCCCACGCCCCACTCGTTCCCGCCGACCAGGGCCCGCACTTCTCCGGTGCGGGCGTCGATCGCGACGAGCGCGCCCTGGAGCGGCGGCTTGGAGAGCTTGCCGGCGGCGATCCGCTCCTTGTTCTTGACCTCGTCCCAGTGCGCCAGATGTTTTTTCAGAATCTCCTCCGCCGCCTCCTGCATGCGCAGATCCAGCGTCGTCTTGACCTCCAACCCGCCCTTGTACACCGCATCGAATCCGTATTTCTCCGCAAGGTCCTGCCGGAGGACCTCCGCGAAAAACGGCGCGCGGACCGCGCGCATCTGGCCGCGGCGCGTCTGGATCGTCAGCTCGTAGGTTTTGAACCGCAGCCAGTAGTCGTCCAGAATCGGAGGCGCCTCGGTGTCGGCGAGAAATCCCTCCCGGACCATCGCCCGAAGCACATATTCCTGCCGCTGCCGGGCCGCGTCGGGATAGCGATAGGGATTGTTGTAGACCGGCGCGCGCGGCAGCGCGGCCAGCATCGCGGCTTCGCCGACGGTGAGCTCCGTCGCCCGTTTTTGAAAATAGATGTTGGCTGCCGCCTGCACGCCGTAGGCGCCCTCGCCGAGATAGATGGTGTTGAGATACCGCTCCAGAATCTCCTGCTTGGAAAACCGCCGTTCGATCCGCACGGCCAGGATCGCTTCGCGGATTTTCCGCTGGACCGTTTTTTCCCGCGTCAGAAAGAGGACCTTGGCGAGCTGCTGCGTGATGGTGCTGCCGCCCTCGACCACGCGGCCCGACCGGACGTTCTTGACCATCGCGCGCGCGATGCCCAGAAAGTCGATCCCGCGGTGCAGGTAGAAGCGGTGGTCCTCGGCGGCGAGAAAGGCGTTGGCGACGTGCGCGGGAATCGCGTCGAGATGGACGATCTCGCGTTTTTCCTGGAAAAACTCCGCGAAGAGCGTCCCGTGGATGTCGTACAATTTGGTCGGCAGTTCCCACTTGGGGTCGGTGTAATCCTCGAGGGGCGTAATGTCGGGCAGATCGTAGACCATGGCGCCGAACACTCCGAGGGCGACGCCGATCGCGGCGAAAAAAACGATCCCGATCCCCTGCCGGTACCGCCAGAGACGGTCGCGAAACCCGCTGTAAATTCTCACCGATAGTTCACAAACTGCAGCGCGCGGCCGAAATCCTGCGTCCGGAGGTCCGCCATCACCGCCTGCAGGTCGTCCTTGTTCCGGCCGCTCACGCGGACGAGCCCTCCCTGGATCTGCGGATTCACCTTGAGTTTGCGGTCCCGGATGAATTTCGCGATCGTCTTGGCCGTGTCGTCCGGCAGGCCCATGCCGATCTCGATCTCCTGCCGGGCGGACCCGCCGGGCGTTTCGACAACCTCGCCGAACGTCAGGTTCTGGATCGGGACATTGCGGCGGATGAGTTTTTGTTTGATAATCTCCTCCAGCGCCGCCAGCCGGTTCTTGTCCTGCGCCGTCAGCACGAGTTTCTCTTTCTCCCGCACAACGTCCGCCTGCACGCCCTTGAAATCAAACCGGTTCGCCACCTCGCGCCGCACCTGATCCACGGCGTTGTCGACCTCCTGCAGCTCGACCGTCGACACCACGTCGAACGAAAAGTCTTTGGCCATGCCAAGTATCTAACACAAACGGCCGCCGGAGGACAACAGGCGCGGTTGCACGCGCCGCGGGCCAAAGATAGGTTCGAGCGCATGGCTGCATTTCTGTCTGTCACGGATCTGCGCAAATCCTACGACGGCGTCCCGGCGGTTCGGGGCGTGTCGTTTGACGTTCGTGCCGGGGAGACCTACGGGCTCCTGGGGCCGAACGGCGCAGGCAAAACGACGACCATTCATTGCCTGTACGGGCTGGTCCGGCCTGACGGAGGTGGTGCGGTCGTTCAGGGTCTGGACGTGGCGCATCGCCTGCGCGAGATCAAGGCGATCGCCGGGATTGTTCCGCAGGACGATTGTCTCGATCCGGACCTGAGTGTCGAGGAGAACCTGTGGGTCTACGGCCGGTATTTTGGCATCGCGGCGCCGGTGGTGCGCCGGCGCACGGACGAGATTCTGCAGTTCGTGGAGCTGACGGAGCACCGTCGCAAAAAGGTCCCGGAACTTTCCGGCGGCATGCGCCGGCGCCTCCTCATTGCGCGCGCCCTCATCAACGAGCCAAAACTCCTGATCCTCGACGAGCCGACCACCGGCCTCGACCCGCAGGCGCGGCATCTCGTGTGGAGCCGGCTCCGCGAGCTGAAGCGGCGCGGGATATCGATGCTGCTCACGACCCACTACATGGAGGAGGCGCAGATGCTGTGCGACCGGCTGGCGATCATGGACCACGGCGCGTTCTGCGTCGAATCGACGCCGCCCGAACTGATCGAGCGGTTTGTCGGGCCGGGCGTGGTGGAAATCCGGGAACCGTTTGATCGCCTGTCCCCTGTCGTGCGCCAGGCGCTGGAAGGCGTGGAGCGGCGGGATTTCGAGGACACCGTGTTTCTCTTTCCGCGATCGCGCACGCCGGAGGTCCTCAAGACGCTCTCCGAATCCGGCCTCGCCTTCACGCACCGGCCGGCGAACCTGGAAGACGTGTTTTTGAAAATTGTGGGGCACGGCCTCCGTGATTGATCCGCGGTACGTCCTGCGCGTCTGGCGCCGCAACGCGATCGTCTGGTCGAAATACTGGTTGGGATCGTTTGTCGGCACGGCCGGCGAGCCCCTGCTGTATCTGTTCCTCCTCGGCTACGGCATGGAGCGTCTGATCAAGGAAGTCGGCGGCATGCCGTACAGCCGGTACATCGCGCCCGGCCTGATTCTCACCGCCACGATGTATGACGCAACGTTTGAATGCACCTACGCAAGTTTCACCCGCATGACCAAGCAGAACACGTACCGGTCGATCATCTCAACGCCGGTCAATCTTGCGGAGGTCGTGGCCGGCGACATCCTGTGGGCGACGACGCGCGGGGTGTTGTCGGCGGCGCTGGTGAGCGCGCTCCTGGCGGGGCTCGGCATCCTGACGGCGCCGACCCTCGTGCTGATGCCGGTCCTGGCGATTCTGTGCGGCCTCCTCTTCGGCTCCATGGCGATGGTGGCGACGGGTCTCGCGCGGGACTATGATTTTTTCACGTATTTCTTCACGTTGATCGTCAGCCCCATGTTTCTGATGTCCGGAATTTTTTTCCCTCTGGAAGGCCTGTCGGGCTGGGCAGGCGCGATCGCCGAGAGCCTGCCGATGACCTGGCTCGTGCGCCTGTCGCGCGCGCTGTCGTACGGCCAGACCGACCCGCAGATGTTCTCCGACCTGGCGAAATGCGTGGCAGTGACGGCGGTTTTATTTGTGATCTCGATCCGCCTGGTCCGGCGCCGGCTGATCCGGTAGACGGGCCTGGCAATCAATTTTGCAAAATACATGAAAATATGGTATTAATTTGCATTATGATGCAAATAATGATTTCGAGCGGGGCCGGCCATGGTGCGTGACGTCCTGCTCGTTCAGAAACGTGAACTGGAAGACCGGCTTCGGGAGGGCTATGTCGAAAGGGCCGCCAAGGCCGGCGCGTTCAAATCCCCGCTGATCCACGTCGTCCTCGGGCCGCGCCGGGCCGGCAAATCTTTTTTTGCGATGCATGGGCTCAAGAAAATGGGGGGGTTTGGCTACGTCAATTTCGATGACGAGCGATTGGCGGAGATCCGCGATTACGACGAAGTCGTCGCGGCCGTGGACGCGCTGTACGGCAAACCGAAACGCCTTCTGCTCGACGAAATTCAAAACCTGCCGAAGTGGGAGCTGTTCGTCAACCGGCTCCAGCGGCAGGGATACCGGCTCGTCGTGACGGGCAGCAATGCGCACCTGCTCAGTTCCGAACTGGCGACTCACCTGACCGGCCGGCACATGCCGGTGGTTCTGTTTCCTTTTTCCTTTTCCGAATATCTGCGGACGATTCCCGGGGAGATGACCGGGCGGGAGAAGGCGGAGGCGTTTCGCCTATATGCGGAGGAAGGCGGGTATCCTGAACCGATCATCAAAAAAGTGGACCGGCGGGAATATCTATCCACGCTTCTGAACGCCATCCTGTACAAGGACATCGTCAAACGCTTTCAGGTGCGGGCCGTTCAGGGACTGGAGAACCTCGTGACGTATCTCATGTCAAACGTCGCGAATGAATATTCCCTGAACTCCCTGGCCAACGTCACCCGCTGCCGCAGTCCCCACACCGTCGAGAAATACCTGCGGTATCTGGAGCAGGCCTTTTTGTTTTTCTCACTTAAACGCTTTTCCTTCAAAGTCAAAGAACAGATCCGCGCCAATCGCAAAATCTATTGCATGGACAACGGATGGATCACGTCCACCGCGTTCAGATTCAGCCCGGACCGGGGCCGGCTCTATGAAAATCTCGTCGCCATCGCCTTGCGCCGGCGCGAATTGGCCGGCGAATGCGGCGTTTTCTACTGGAAAAATCCCGAGCACGAGGAGGTCGACTTCGTCGTCAAGGAGGGATTGAAAGTCACCCGGCTGATTCAGGTCTGCGCGCGCGCGGACGACCCGAAAGTCCTCGACCGCGAAACGCGGGCTCTGCTCAAGGCCGGCAAGGAGCTCAAATGCGGCGGCCTCTACGTGCTCACCGAAGGCATGGAAAAGGAGAAGGAAATGAAATGGTTCGGCCTGCGGGGCAAAATCCGATTCCTGCCGATGTGGAAATGGCTGATGGACTGCGGTTGAAGTCCAACATCACGCGTCATTCCCCGGCTCAAACCTCCGTCCCCGGCTCGTCCCCGGCTCAAATTCGTTAGATTTCGCCCCGCGCGTCACTTCACCGTGAGAAAGTCTCTCATCATGTCCGTCCGTTGCTTCCCGCGGTGGTCCTTGTCCATGATGTTCAAGAGATCGTTCATAGACCGCAGCCGCCGATTTTTCCGCAGTGCCAAGAGCGCCTCTTTCTCGTCCCTTCTCAGAAACGGGATCGCGTTGATCCGTTCGTCCGAGGCCGATGTGAGGTTCAGAGGCGTTCCCCAGTCCCTCAGATACCCCGGGTCGACCGTGACCGTCCGGTCGCCGGTGACGTACAGAACCTGGCGGAACTGATCCGGGAGCTTCTCCGAGTACTTGGTTTCAGTTGTCTCGTAGTACCGTTTCACGTCCTCCAGGAACGCATCGACCGACTCGAACGCTCCGACCTTGTGCCGGCGCATCATGATATAGAAAACCCACCATGGCGCCTTCACCCGGGCGATCAAGTCGTACTGAGACGCGTGGTTGAGGTCGAGCCGGTCCGGCACGGAAACAGCGGCCGCCAACTGCGCGGCGTAATACTCATGAACGGCCGTTTGAAAAGTCCTGTCGAGCGCGGGATTTCCGAGGGAGATGAAGTCCAGCCATGTGACGACCCCGGACTTGCTTTGCGAGTTCAGGACGTCCTCCAGCGTCCGAAACGGTCCGCTCGTTTTCCGTCTTGCCAGAAGCACCTCCGCGTCCCGTTGCCGGATCAGCGATATGGGCAAGAGAGCTGGCAGGTCGGCCGCATTGATGTTGACGCGGCTGTATATTCCGGCATCCTGCGGGTCCGGCGGCGCAACTTCCCGGGATTCGACTTTCAGTTGCGGCAAAATTTCCTCGGAAAGCTTGCCCGTCCAGCTGAGGACGGCCCGAACATCCCTCGTGTCTCTGAATGCCCCGTGATTCGTGCGGAACGAGATGAGGTAATGGGCGCGTTCAGCATTCATTTTCCGAATCTTGACCAAGTCCGAAAACCCGGCGGAATTGGCGTCCAGGACGATGTCCGCCGATTTCTCGTAACGAACCCAGCGCGCCCTGTGGATGAGCTGGTCCGCATAATATCGATCGACCGCTTTCCGGTACTCGCGGTCAAGGCCGGTGTCTCCGAGGGATACAAAATCCATCCATGGTGTCGACCCTGTTTGAACCAAGGCGGCCGGCATCGCCTCCATAATGTCCTGCAGGGTGCGGAAGGCGCCGGCGGCCATGCGTTGCCTGATGATTTTTGGCACAGATTTCTCCGAAATGAACGGCGTGGACATCAGTTCCCCCTCGCCGGCCCGGTTGATGTCGACGCGGCGGTATCGCTTGAGAAACTCCGCATCCGGCGGCGCTGCGTCGGGCGTTTCGACTTTCAGGCGCGACAGAACGCCGGAGAGCGTCGCGGACAGGCTGGTCATCATGGAGAGAACGACTTCAACCTGCCGGACATCTTTGAACGCCCCCCGGTTATGCCGCCATGCGAGCAGAAAGAGCGCGCGTTTCTCACCCATGCCCGGGATTTTTACCAGATCCTGAAATCCGGCCGCATTCGCGTCGATCAACACGTCGCCTTCTTGAGGCGGCCTCAGTCCAACCCACCCCCAATACACCAGCGCGGCCACGCCGACGACGGCTGCAAACTTGCCGGCCATCCGGACGGCTTGACGGCGAAAGCGGCGTCTTAGTGCGATGGACTCCCGCGACACGATCAACTTGCAGTGCGGCAGAGCTTCCGCCGAAACAAGCCCGCAGGCCCGGCAATATCCCCCGGCCGTGACGGATCCCGAGCATTCCGCGCAGACGGCGTCTCCGACGCCGGCCGCCGCCCTCCCCACCCCGCAGGCCCGCCGGCTCGATGCGCCGCCCTGATGGACCAGGCCGAGATAGCGCGTTTTCTTCAACACGCCCTGCTCATCCACCACCGCCCATCTTTTGACAAACGGCAAATACACAATGCCGTCCAGCGCGTACCGGCGCGACGGATCGAACGCTTCGGCCGGAAGTGTCTCCCGGTCAGAAACGGCTTGCGCGAGGTCCCCCGCCGTCTGATACCGGTGCGCCGGGTTGCGCTGCAGCAGCCGGTCCACCACGCGCGCCAGGCCGTCGGGCGCGTCCGGATGGACGTCCAGCACGGAGGGCGGCTGTGACGTGGGGTCGATGATCTGCCGGATGAGACTGACCTGATTCTCGCCCTCGTAAGGAAGCCGGCCGGTCAGCATCTGAAATCCGAGAATGCCCAATGACCAAAGATCGGCCCGCGCGTCCACGGCCTTGCTGCCCGCCGCGCCGAACTGCTCGGGCGCCATGTAGGCCGGCGTCCCCATGTGCTGGCCGGTCATGGTCAGCGTGATTTCGTCCACGAGCTTGGCGATGCCGAAATCGATCATCTTGACCTCGCCCTGTTTCGTCAGGATGATGTTCCTGGGCGAAACGTCCCGGTGAATCACGCCCTGCCGGTGGGCGTAGGCGAGGATGTCCGCGGTGTCGCGCAGAATGCGCGCCGCAAGTTCCGGCGGCAGGGGCCCCGCGTGCCGGGACATCAGACTGTCCAGTCCTTCGGCGTCAATGAACTCCATCGCAAGGTATCGGTGTCCTTCTGATTCCCCCTCGTCGTAGAGCTGCGGGATGCCGGGATGGGAGAGCCGGCGGAGGGACGCGCACTCGCGGGAGAAGCGTTCCCGGAACCGTTCGTTGCGGCTGAGATGTTCGGGCAGGATCTTCAGCGCGACCGTCCGGCCGCCGGCATCCTCGGCGAGATGGACAACACCCATGCCGCCGTGGCCGAGTTCTCTCAGAAGCTTATAGGGTCCAAACGCGCCGGCGGCTGTCATTATGAAATTAAAGCTGAATTTCCCCCTGGTCGCCCAGCATGAGCCGGTAGCTGCCTTCGCGGCTTCCGTCCCGCACGATCCGCACGCCCCGGCCGAGTAGGCTGTCAGTGAGGGGGCGCGGGAGATTGAACAGCTCGACGTCCTCCATCAGGATGCTGTGATGGATTTCGCTGCGGATGATCCGCGCGTTCGAAGAGATGGACGTGAACGGCCCGAGCGTGGCGTCCTCGAGGAAACAGTTCTCCCCGACGACACAGGGACCCGTGACGCGGCACCGCACGAGCCGGGTGCCGGCGCCAATCCGTACCGGCCCCCGGATTTCACACTGGTCGGTCGACCCGCGGATATCGTCGTCGCTCATTTCTTTCAGGACAAACCGGTTGGCCTCGAGAAGGTCCTCCTTCTTGCCGGTGTCTTTCCACCACTGCTCGATTTTCCGGTAGACGACTTTTTGCCCGGACTCGAGCAGGACCTGGATCGCCTCCGTGATTTCGAGTTCCCCGCGCCCCGACGGCTTCAGTTTCGGGATCGCTTCGAAAATCGCGGCGCTGAACAGATACACGCCCACCAGCGCCAAATTCGACGGCGGATATTTCGGTTTCTCAATCAGCCGCACGATCCGGTCTCCCGCAAGCTCCACCACGCCGAAGGCCGAAGGGTTGGGCACCGGCGCAAGGAGCAGGAGCGCGCCCGGCCGGTCCCGCTCAAATTGCGCGACCAGCGGCCCGAGCGGGTCCTTGATGAGATTGTCGCCGAGAAACATGAGAAAGGGTTCGCCGCCGAGATACGCTTTCGCGGTCCAGACCGCATGGGCCAAGCCCAGCGGCGCCTCCTGCGGGAGATACGTGACCTCGAGCCCGAACGCCGACCCGTCGCCCACGGCGGCTCGAATGTCCGCCGCCGTGTCGCCGACGATCATGCCGACCTGCCGGATTCCCGCTTGCGCGAGGGCTTCGAGCCCGTACGCGAGGATCGGTTTGTTGGCGATGGGAATGAGTTGTTTTGCCGACGTGTGAGTGATGGGCCGAAGCCGCGTCCCTTTCCCGCCGGCCAGCACGAGCCCTTTCATCGAGGCGATCTAAAATGCTTTTCACCGGAAATTCAAGGGAAACGGCGCAAATCGGTCACCCCCTCTTGGGGGGTCTCTTTTCGTCCCGCGTCTTGACATACAGGCCAAGTCGGATCATAATTCATGATTTTAACCTATCGAAATCGCAAAGGAGTGAGGTCGAGTGGGCAGCGGTACAGTGATGGTCGGGGACGTGGTGGAGGCGGAAGTGGTGAAAGTCGCCGAAATCGGGTTCTTCGTGAAACTCCCCACCGGGCAGGAAGGCCTGGTGCATGTTTCGCAGATCGCCAACGAATTCGTCAAGAACGTCGGGGACTACGCGAAGCTTGGAGACAAGTTTCAGGTCAAGGTCGTCCAGACCCGCGGCGGCCGGCTGGAGTTGTCGGCCAAGGTCGTGGAGCCGTTGAAGAAGAAATTCGGGTCCGCGAGCGCCGAGCAGAATGCGCAGGATGCGTTTGAGGACAAGCTGAAAAAATTCATGATCATGTCGGAGCGCGCCCAGGCGGACTTGCGCCGCAACCGGGAGGCGCGGCGGACGGGCAAGAAGATCAGCCGGTTTCGCCGAGGGTGATCCTGGAGAAGGTCGTCGCGGCTCAGCTCGCGCGATCGCGCGTGCAGCCCTTTCAGGTCGCGCGCCGGTGTCCGGCCGGATATCCGATGGTGATCGAATGCGATCCCCTCCCGACCCCCTCCGAAGGCCGCGACCCGGGCCGCGTATTCACGACCCTGTACTGGCTCACCTGCCCGGAACTCATCCGGCATGTGGGCGGGCATGAATCTACGGGCGCGATCGGGCGCATGGAAAATTGGGTCGCGCAAAATCCAGCCGCCCGACAGGCGCTGGAGGCGCAGCACCTCCGATATTCGGAAGAGCGCCGCCGGCGCATCGGCGCGGCCCGGCTTCGGGCGCTGGCCGATGATCACCCGAAACTTGCCGCGTCGCTGGCGCAGACAGGGATTGGCGGCGTGTCGGGGGGAACACACTTGAAGTGCCTGCACGCGCATGCGGCGTATCATCTGGTGCAGGAGGACCATCCGGTGTTTCTCACGCATCCGGAGCTGTTGACAGACATTTCCGAATGCCGCCGGTGCGACCGGCTCGTCGCCGAAGGAGCGTCCCATGGCGTTTAAGGGCCTTCACACCATTTCGCATCCTCTCATTCATGAAAAACTCACCACCCTGCGGGACCGCCGGACGCCCAACCGGGAGTTCCGCCAGCTCATCGCGGAAATCTCGGCCCTCATGGTTTTCGAAATGACCCAGCGATTCCCCACGCGGTCCGTCCGGGTCGAGACGCCGCTGCGCACGGCCACGGGATGCCGGCTCGCGCGGCCCATTGCGCTCGTGCCGATCTGGCGCGCCGGGCTTGGCATGCTCGAGGGCGTCCACCGGTTGATCCCGTCCGCCGGCGTCGGGCATATCGGAATTTACAGGGATGAAGTCTCCCTTCAGCCGGTCGAATATTTCTGCAAGCTCCCGCCCAACCTCGACGAGGCCGAGACGATCGTGATGGATCCGATGCTCGCCACGGGCGGATCGGCCGCGCACGCGGTCAGCCTCTGCAAACGCGCCGGCGCAAAACATATATCCTTCTTGTGCCTGCTGGCCGCGCCGGAAGGCTGCCGTAAATTTTTTTCGGATCATCCCGCCACGCCGGTCTTCACGGCCAGCCTCGATCAGCGCCTCAACTCCCGCGGATACATTCTGCCCGGTCTCGGCGACGCGGGCGACCGGCTCTACGGGACGGAGAAATAACCGTGGGGGCCGCCGGCGGAGTCCTCGCGCTCGCCCGCCGGTACGCGCGCGGGCTGGCCGAGGCGGCGCCCAAGGATCTCGGGCGGGCCGCCGCCGCGCTCGACGGCTGGCGTGAAACCTTGCGGTACTCTCCGGATCTGTCCTCGATCCTCTCCGATCCGCGCCTGCCCAAACCCGCGCGGGCGGCCATCGCGCGCGATCTGTTCGGCCGGCTGGACGCGCCCGTCCCGCTGTTGAATCTGGTCGGCCTTCTGATTGAGGAAAATCGCTTTGAACTTCTTTCGCCGCTCCACGAGGCTTTTGTCCGCGAGCGGGAGAAGCGGGAGGGTATCCTCCATATTATCGTGGAGACCGCCGCGTCCCTGGCGGACCAGGGCCGCGAGCGAATCCGGAGCCGGCTGGCCGAGAGCCTCCGGCGGCACATCCGGATCGAGGAGCGCGTCCGGCCGGAGCTTTTGGCCGGCGTCAATCTCCGGATCGGCAGCCGTGTATGGTACGGCAGCGCCAAACACCAGATCGACCAGCTATTCAGATTTCACATATCGGAATGAGGTGAACTGAGCATGTACATCAAGCCTGAAGAAGTGGCATCCATTATCAAGAAAAAAATCGGCGAGGCGCCGCGCTCGCTCGAATCCCAGAGCGTCGGCGTCGTCCTGTACGTTGGCGACGGCATCGCGCGCATTCACGGGCTGGACGACGTCGGCGCCGGGGAATTTTTGGAGTTCCCCAACGGACTGACCGGCATCGCGCTGAATCTCGAAGAGGACAATGTCGGCGCCGTGCTTCTCGGCGACGACGCGCTCGTCAAGGAAGGCGACGAGGTGAAGGCGACCGGGCGGATCGCCTCCGTGCCGGTCGGCCGCGCCCTGCTCGGGCGCGTGGTCAACGCGCTCGGCCGGCCGATCGACGGCGGCGCGCCCATTCAGGGAGAAGAAACTCGGGCGGTGGAGCAGAACGTCCCGAACGTGGTTGAGCGCCAGCCGGTGAAGGAACCCCTGCAGACCGGCATCGCGGCCATCGACAGCATGATTCCGATCGGCCGGGGCCAGCGCGAGCTGATCATCGGCGACCGCCAGACCGGCAAAACCAGCATCGCCATCGACACGATCATCGCCCAGAAAGGCCATGGCGTGAACTGCATTTATGTCGCGATCGGGCAGAGGCGGTCGACGGTCGCGAAAGTGGTACAGACGTTGAAGGACCACGATGCGATGGACTACACGATCATCGTGGCGGCCACTTCGTCCGACCCGGCGCCCCTGCAGTACATCGCGCCCTTCACCGGCGCGGCGATGGGCGAGTATTTCCGGGACCGGGGACAGCATGCGCTCTGCATTTACGACGACCTCTCGAAACACGCGGTCGCCTATCGGCAGATTTCCCTGCTCCTGCGCCGGCCGCCCGGCCGGGAAGCGTTTCCGGGCGACGTCTTCTATCTGCATTCCCGGCTCCTCGAGCGCGCCGCCAAGTGCAGCGAAGCGCTGGGCGGCGGGAGCCTCACCGCGCTGCCGATCATTGAAACCCAGGCGGGCGATATTTCCGCGTACATCCCGACGAACGTCATCTCCATCACCGACGGACAGATTTTCCTCGAGTCGAACCTTTTCTATTCCGGCGTCCGCCCGGCCATCAACGTCGGCCTCTCCGTTTCGCGCGTCGGCGGCAACGCCCAGACCAAGGCGATGAAACAGGTCGCCGGCCGGCTCCGGCTCGATCTTGCGCAGTTCCGCGAACTTGCGGCCTTCGCGCAGTTCGGGTCGGAACTCGACAAGGCGACGAGGGCGACGCTCAGCCGCGGCGAGCGGCTCGTCGAGCTGCTCAAACAGGGATTGTTCAGCCCTCTGCCGCTGGCCGAGCAGGTGCTGCGAATTTATCTCGGCGTCAACGGCCATCTGGATGATGTCCCGCTCGACAAAATCCGCGCCTGCGCGGAGGATTTCGTGCAGTACGTGAAACGGATGAAGCCGGAGATTCCGAAATCGATCGCGGAATCCAAGGTCATCTCGGATGCCGTCAAGGCCCAGATCGAGGACATGGTCCGCGAGTTCAACACGGGCCGCGCCCAGGCCGCGTAATACCGGTGGCCACGCTTCGCGACATCAAGAAGCGCATTCGCGCGGTCAAGAACATCGAAAAGATCACCCGCGCCATGAAGATGGTTGCCGCCGCCAAGTTGCGCAAGGCCCAGGAACGCATGATGGCCGCGCGGCCCTACGCACGGCACCTCAGGTCGGTCATCGCGTCCGTCGCCGCCCGCGTGCCCGCCGATGTCCATCCGCTGCTCCGGCCCAACCCGCCCGGCCAGGGCGTGTCCGCGCTCGTCGTCACCGCCGACCGCGGCCTCTGCGGGTCCTTCAATGCCGCCATCCTTCGCCGGACCCGGCGATTCATCGCCGAGCAGGAGCAGGACGGGCAGGCGCCCGTCCGGTTTTATCTCGCGGGCCGCAAAGCCGCCGCCTATTTCAAGGCGCATCCGGCGGACACGTTCGGCACGACGCAGGATTTTTTCCGGGATCTCAACTTCATGCACGGCGCGAAGGTCGCGGAGCAACTGGTGACCGACTATCTGACCCGCCGGCCGTCAAGGCTCCACGTCATTTATAATGAATTCAAATCGGCGGTGGCGCAGAAACTCGTCGTCGAATCGCTCCTGCCCTTTTCTCCCGAGTCGTTTCCGGCGGCGGAACGGTCCGACTACATCTACGAACCGGCCGACCCCTCGGCCGTCCTGACCAGCCTTCTAAAGTTGCATTTGGAGGTTCAAATCTATACAATTTTCCTGGAATCATACGCCGCCGAGCAGGCGGCCCGCATGACGGCCATGGAGAACGCGGCGGACAATGCGGTGGAATTGAACGCCGATCTGACCCTGGCCTACAACCGGGCCCGGCAGGCGGGCATCACCAAGGAAATCGCCGAAATCGTCGGCGGCGCCGAGGCGCTCAAATGAGAAAACGTGGAGGATCCAAATGGCCAAAGGATTTGTGAAACAGGTGACGGGTCCGGTGGTGGACGCTGAATTCCCTCCGGATAAGCTCCCGTCGCTCTATTCGGCATTGAAGGTCAACATTCCGGAGAAGAAGATCGACCTCACGCTCGAGGTCATGCAGCACATCGGGGACAACACCGTCCGCGGCGTCGCCATGTCTTCGACCGACGGCCTCGTCCGGGGCATGCCCGTGGAGGACACCGGGGGTCCCATCAAAGTCCCCGTGGGCCGCGCGACGCTCGGCCGCGTCATCAACGTCATCGGCGCGCCGATCGACAAGAAAGGCCCGCTGGCGGCCGAGGAATACTGGCCGATCCACAGGGACGCCCCGTCGTTTGAGGAGCAGGAGACCCGCACCCAGATGTTCGAAACCGGCATCAAGGTCGTCGATCTTCTGGCGCCTTATCCGAAAGGCGGCAAGGTCGGTCTCTTCGGGGGCGCCGGCGTCGGCAAGACGGTCCTGATCATGGAACTCATCCGCAACGTCGCCAGCGAGCACGGCGGGTTTTCGGTGTTCGCCGGCGTCGGCGAGCGCACCCGCGAGGGTAACGATCTGTGGCTCGAGATGCAGGCCTCGAAGGTGTTGGACAAGACGAGCCTCGTGTTCGGCCAGATGAACGAGCCGCCGGGCGCGCGGTTCCGGGTCGGCCTCACGGGCTTGACCTGCGCGGAGTATTTCCGCGACGAGGAGGGCCAGGACGTGCTGCTCTTCGTCGACAACATCTTTCGGTTCGTGCAGGCCGGCTCCGAGGTGTCGGCGCTCCTCGGCCGGATGCCGTCCGCCGTCGGATATCAGCCGACCCTCGGCACGGACGTCGGAAACCTGCAGGAACGCATCACGTCGACCAAGCGCGGCTCAATCACGTCGGTCCAGGCCATCTACGTCCCGGCCGACGACCTCACCGACCCCGCGCCCGCCACGACGTTCGCGCACCTCGACGCGACCACCGTTCTCTCCCGCCAGATCGCGGAACTCGGCATCTACCCGGCCGTCGATCCGCTCGACTCGACCTCCCGGCTCCTCGATCCCGCCATCGTCGGCGCCGAGCACTACAAAGTCGCGCGCGACGTTCAACAGGTCCTGCAGCGGTACCGCGATCTGCAGGACATCATCGCCATCCTCGGCATGGACGAGCTGTCGGAGGACGACAAGCTGACGGTGTCGCGGGCGCGCAAGATTCAGAAATTCCTTTCCCAGCCCTTCTTCGTCGCGCAGGAATTCACCGGCACCCCCGGCAAGTACGTCCCGGTGACGCAGACCGTCAAGGGGTTCGCCCGGATCGTCGCCGGTGAATGCGATCATGTCTCCGAACAGGCGTTCTACATGGTCGGCGGTTTGGAAGAGGCCGAGGCAAAATCCAAGACGCTTCTCGGAAGCTGAGTCGCGCCTTGAAGCCCTACACCCTCCGGATCGTGACGCCGACCCGGGAAGTCTTCAACGCCGACGTCGAACACGTCCGGCTGCCGGGGCTGCAGGGATATTTCGGCGTGTGGGCGAGCCACGCGCCCTTCCTGGCGATCCTCGACGTCGGCGCGGCGGAATTTCGCGCCGGAACGGGCACACGATATCTGAGTCTTTCCGGCGGCTACGCCGAGGTGCTCGGCAACCGCGTCACGGTGATCGCACGAAGCGCCGAGTACGTGGAGGAGATCGACGCCAAGCGCGCCGAATCCGCCCGAAAGCGCGCCGCCGACCGGTTGATGGCGCACGACCCCGGGACCGATCTTGCGCGCGCGCAGGCGGCGCTGCGCCGGTCGATCCTGCGGCTGAATCTGTCGAGGACCGCGCGATGATCGCGGGCCGGATGGCGCCGGCGGGTGTTTTCCTACTCGTCCTGGTTCTTGCGCTCCCCGTCGATGCGGATGACACGAAGGCCGATGCGCCGCAGGGGGCCACCACGCCGACGCCGGGAGAATCGAAGGAGGATTACGAATTCCGGATGATGCGTTTGAAAATGATGAACGACGACCTCGGACCTCGCTTCGACTCGGCCGCCCATCCGACCCCGCCTCGCCGGGGCGGCTACAAGGTCGGCCAGCGGGTCGTCTACACCGTCTGGGTCGACAACGACGATCCGAGCGACGGCATGCGCGATGTCGTCATCGGCATGTTTCCCCTCCCGCCCCACCTGAAACTCGATCTTTCGCCGGACCAGCCGGCCTACGGCAGCATTTTCACGGACAGCCGGTTGCCCTTCTATCCGGATCTGCCGGGCCGGTGCGTCGTGTACTATATCTCCCAGTCAGGGGAAACCCTGCCGCTCGTTCGGGGCACTCCGCCTGAGACGGTCCGGCATGTGATCTGGGTCGTGACCCGTGGAAACGGCGAGCAGGTGGTCGGGCCGCACAACGGGAACGACAACGTTTACGCCTGTGACAAGCCCGACACCGGCTACGGAGCGGCGGTGGACGGCGATCAGATGTACATGCGATACGCGGCCATCGTGGTCGGCAAGCCGGCCGCGCGCCGGACGAAAAAATGAAAATCGCGCCTCTGTTGGTGGTCGCACTCACACTTGCGGCCTGCACGGCGGCGCCGCCCAGACGGTCGGCGGGTCCCGCGCCGAAGGACCGAATCTCCGCCGCCGTTGATCCCCTCACCAAAAAATCCGCCGCGCCGACCGCGGAAGCGCGCATGGCCTGGAGCCGGGCGGTCTACGCCTTCGAACTCGGCGATTATGGACCGGCCTCCGAACACGCCGCCGCCGCCATCGAGGGCGGCCTCGACAGCCTTGAGACCCGCCTGCTCCATGCCGAGTCCCTCGCCTACGCCGGCCAACTGTCGCAGGCGGAGTCGGCGCTCCGGCATCTCGTCCGGCAGTATCCCGCGCCTCCCTCGGCCTTTTTTCTGCTCGGAAAAATCTATCTCATCTGGGGCGATCACGAAAAAGCCGAGCACGCGATGACCCGGGCCTTTAACGCCGGCGGGTCCGACGACGAAGCCCTCTACCAGCTCGGTTCCCTCCAGCTTCGGCAGGGATCGATCCCGCGCGCCATCGAATCCTTCCGCCAGTATGTAGACCGCCATCCGGAGGACGCCGAGGGCCTCACGCGGTACGCGGTCGCGCTTCTGGACGCGGGACATACCGCCGATGCGGAGGCTGTGTTGCGGCAGCTTCTCATGGCCGACCCCCGGAACCGGCTGGGCCTTTTTACGCTCGCCCTCATTTCCGAACAGCGCGGAGAGGCGGACCGGGCCTCGGAATTCTATGACCGGTTTCTCGAACTGGATCCCGACAACACGGAAGTCCTGAGCCAGCGTGCAACGCTGGCGGAGTCGCGCAAGGAGCTCGACACCGCCATCCGCCTGCGTGAGCGCCTCGCCCGGCAGACGCCCGCGGGCCTGCAGAACCGCTACCGGCTCGGCCAGCTTCTGGTCGACGTCGGCCGTGACGACGATGCGGCGAATATTTTTCAGGCGCTGGCCGCGGATTTCCCCGAGCTGGGCCAGCCGTACGTCCAGCTCGGATACATTGAAATTCGGCGGCATCACCACGCCGAGGCCATCCGGATGCTGCAGGAAGCGGCGAAACGCTTGAAAGACAACGCGGAGATTTTCAGCCTCATCGGGTTCACGCGCCTCGCCATGAAAGACGACACCGCCGCCGTCGCGGCCTTCAAGGAGGCGCGCCGGATCGATCCCAGGAACGTGAATATCCTGTTCACGCTGGGCGAAGTCCAGCAGAAGATCGGAGACTTTGACGGCGCCGTCCGGACCTTCCATGCGCTCCTGACGATCGAGCCGACCCACACGGAGGCCCTGAATTTTCTTGGCTACATGTACGCCGAGCGCGGGGTGCGCCTGGTCGAGGCCGAGCGGCTGGTCAAGAAGGCCCTCGAGCGCGAGCCGGCCAACGCCTACTATCTCGACAGCCTCGGCTGGATCTATTTCAAAAAGGGCAAACTCAAACTCGCGCTCGAGTATATCGACCGCGCGTCCAGGATCCTGACCGATCCCGTCATCTTCGAGCATCTCGCGGATGTCCTCGTGGCGCTGGGGTCGATCGACGAGGCCCGCGGATATTATGAGCGTTCGCTCGAAAAAAGCATGAGCGACGCCGTCCGGAACAAACTGCTGCAGCTCCCTGCTTCGGCCAATCGTTAACGCCCTCCGGCTTCGCGCGTTCGCCAAACTCAACCTCTGGCTCCGCGTCGGGCCGCGCCGCGCCGACGGGTATCACGACCTGCTCACGCTGTTTCAATCGGTGGCGCTTTCGGACGAAGTGCGCATCCGGTTGGTTCGGTCGCCTCGGTCGTCCGGGCGCCTGAACCTGTGGATGTCCGATCCGGGCATCCCGGCCGGCGCGGGCAATACCGTCCACCGGGCGCACCGGTTTCTCTGCGAGCGCGTGCCCGCGGCGCGTTCCGTCGGATTCGACGTTCGCGTGGTCAAACATATCCCGGCCGGCGCCGGGCTCGGCGGCGGCAGCGCGGACGCGGCGGCGTTTCTGACGGGCGCGTGCCAACTTATGGGCGCCGGCCCGCTCACGTCGCGGGCTGATCTCATCGCTGTCGCCGGCGCGGTCGGCGCCGATGTGCCGTTTTGTCTTTTGGGCGGCACCGCCATCGGTCGAGGTCGCGGTGAGCGCTTGACGCGCCTGCCGCCTCTGCCGCCCCGGCGGGTCATCATCGCGGTCCCGCGCGCGCGGGTCTCGACCAAGCTCGCCTACGATCTCCTCGATCGGTCCCGCGGCCGGAAAAACTTGACAAAGGCCCTTTCTGTCCGTAGCCTATATTCGGTGGTGCGATCCATTCGCAGGGGGCATGGCGTCAGGGTGCGGAGTGGGTTGATCAACGATTTTGAGCCGTACCTCTGTCAGCTTCACGCTGAGCTGGCGGAGGTGCGCGAAGGGTTGGGCCGATTCGGTCCGGCGGCGATGACGGGCAGCGGTTCGGCCTTTTTTGTTTTGCCGGACCGCGGCGTCCGTCTGCCCCGCATTCGCGCCGCGGCGCCGGGTGCGGCGCTGTCGGAAGCGCGGTTCGTCCACAGAGGGGTTGAGTTGATCTCGGGCTCGTCGGGGGGTGTCGGTCGTGGAAGTCACTGAAGTTCGCATCAAGAAGACCGTTCGCGAATATGATCCGAACGCGAAGGAGAATCTGCTCGCCTGGGCGTCCATCACGTTCGACAGTTCTTTCGTCATCCACAATGTCCGCATCGTCGAGTCCCCCAAAGGCATGTCGGTCCTCATGCCGTCCCGCCGCATGAAGGACGGCGAGATCAAGGACATCGCGCATCCGCTCAACATCGCCACACGCCGCAAAATCGAGCAGGCGACCATCGCCGAATACAAAAAACACGTCGCCGCCGGCGCCCCCTCCAGGCCTCCATCCCGGACAGAGGAGCCCGTCCCGCCCGCCGTGTAGGGGTTCAGTTGTTTTTTACTTGCATTACGGCCTTCAGGATGGGTACACTTGCCTATTATGAGTACGACGACCATGCCTTCGGTTTTGCTGCAGCCTTCGCTGGTGCTCAACAGCGCCTTCCTGCCCGTGTCGATCGTCCGGGCCTTCGAGGCGCTGTGCCTGGTGGTGACGGAGAAGGCCGACATCCTGTCGGGAGATGACCGCGAACCGATCCGGTCACAGTTTCTGAGCTTTCCGCTGCCCCGCGTCATTCGACTGCTCAGCTTTTCCGGCATGCCGACCAACCCGTCCTGGTCCCGGCTGAAAGTGCTCTACCGGGACGACCAGACCTGCGCATGGTGCGGGGTCCGCCGGAAGATCGACCAGCTCGACTGCGACCACATCGTGCCGCGGTCGCGGTGGAAGGAGTGCCCGCGGGACGTCCGGAGAAAATACGAAGCCCTGCCCGGCAAACTCCAGAACGTCCACGCCCCCTGGAACTCCTGGGAAAACACCGTCGCCTCGTGCCGCCCCTGCAACGCCAAAAAAGGCAACCGGTTCCACTGGGAAATCGGCTTGAAACTCCTCTGGGAACCCCACGAACCGGAGTACGTGCCGTCGGTGGTCGTCTCCTTCGAGCGCGCGAGACAAATGGGCTGGCTGGAATATCTCCTGAACACGCGGGGCAAACCCATCTTCCCCTCGGCCGTCAAAATCCTCGCGCTCCCCCCGATCTCCCGCGCCGTTCATCCGCAACCTTAGTCCGCACCCGGTATTGGGGCGTCGCCAAGCGGTAAGGCAGCGGCCTTTGGAGCCGTTATTCGCAGGTTCGAATCCTGCCGCCCCAGGTTGTTGACACGTCAAGCAGTCATAGAAATTTGAAGAACTTACGAAACAAGACGGACTTCGAAACATTTTTACCCATCTCACGGAATCTCACCCGATCTCACGCTATAGTTGGCACTTATTTGGCACCAAAATTCTTTCGTAAGCGCCCCTCGGGGTTTTCCATTCTCATGTCAGCTTGGCGATGTATTCTGGCTGACAACAACAAGAAAAATAGCTGGACGTAAAATATTTCAGGTTCATAAGTCGACGTTACTGATGTATGATCCTGAATCTATGTCACGATCAAAACATATCAAATCGCTACGGCGTATCCCGCAGAATAGTGTTGTCGATGACATAACATCAGTACACAGGGCTGCATCCCTGAATGTGGCCGATATCGAATCAGCGCATCGGTTCCACGTTTATTGCGCCCGATTCCCATCTGAAATCCCTCTGCAAGCCATCAAGGAATATTCAAAAGTCGGACAGATCGTCTTCGATCCGTTTTGTGGAAGCGGCACCACGTTGGTCGCCGGGTTGCTGATGGGCCGCCAAGTTTGGGGTTCCGACATCGATGAATTGGCGTCGCTCCTCTCATGGGCCAAAACCCATCCCGACACTGAGAAAGCCTACGATGCTTTTTCGAATCAATATCAGAAAACTTTGTTTGAGACATTTGAATCTATTTCCGACCACATCGACCATGTGACATCGAATGTGACCAGCGCAGGGGAAATCCGCGTAAACGGATATTGTCTCGCTTTGCCTGAATTTCTTCCTTTAACCTACTGGTTTCCTCCCAAGGCCGTCGTGGGATTGGCGGCGATCTCGCAGTATGCGGCTTGCCGCCGCAAAAAAACTTTTCGAGTGGCGGCCGAACTGGCCCTTTCTGCGTCTATCATTTCCAAGTGGCCAAATACGGTGAGCTACGCCATGGACATCGATCACACGCGTCCGCACCGGAGGATTCGGCGAATTGGGCTTTCCAAAGTCTTTTCCATGTACTGCGGGCGTCTGGACCGCGTTCTTTCCGCGCTATCGGCATTGCGCCGCCGATACGAAGGAATGGGCATATCAAATAATCTGGATCAGTTGGCCAAAGTCTTTCCAAACATGGATGCCAGAAATTTGCATCAAGTATCCGATGAAAGTGTTGACCTGATCGTGACGTCGCCACCCTATTTTGACGCCGTTGACTACCCACGGTCCCATCGGTTTTCCCTTTGCTGGTTGAACAAGCCGGCGCCGCGCTACAATCGCTATATCGGGCTTTATAGAAATTCAAAGTTGAAACTTGATGAATGGTTGGCAGGCCGGGCGGAATTTATAAAAATATTGCCGGGGAAAGTGAGATCGGACGTTGCTAAAGGAAGCAAATGGGTAACGTTTTTTGAGGATTTGCGGCTGTCTCTTGGTGAAATGTATCGAGTTCTGGTCAGCGGGGGTACGGCGGTTTGCGTCATCGCGGACAATCAGGTCGGAGGAGTACGAATCGCCGCGCATCAGGCGATGGTCCATCTAAGCCGGGAGTGTGGATTCGAAGTCGTTCACGTGTCGAAACGGAAGATCGAACCGAGTAAGCGGCGTTTCCCATCCGGTACATTCGGGTTTGACGGGCCGATGCGGCACGAACACGTCATCGTTATTCGCCGCCCGCCGAAGTCGCGTATCAAAAAAGGCCAAGGCTGAGAGTTCGTGTCAAAGCTGGCGCAAGATGCCCTGCTTCAATTACACGCTCATCTATTAAAAAGGGATCGCGAAGACGCGCCTGACGAAATGGCCGGCGTTCTTTTACCCTGGCTCATCGAACAACTCACAAGGGCGTATCCGGGTGTTTCCGATTCCCATCTGATCACCGAGTCTGGGGTGGATGCCCTTTGGGAATATCTGCGCCGCCCCGAACGATATCAGCCGGATCGCGCATCCCTGACGACCTATTTGATGGTGGCGGCCCGGGGAGACTTGTTGAACAAACTCCAAAAACAAAAGCGCATCGCGGTGCACGAAAAAAATTATGAGGAAGGTGTCGAACTTGAGGTGGCGGACGGGAATATGAATATGGGAGATGACTTGGAAGTCGTCGAAACCGTGGCGCAGGTGTCGCATGCTGTGAATCAAAAAATACCAGACGGCGCGGACAGAAAGGTGCTTGAATTGATGATGAGCGGGGAAAGAAGGACTTCTGAATATGCCAAAGTCCTTGGTATCGAGTTGCTGCCGGCGGACCGACAGGCGTGTGAGGTCAAGCGGGTGAAAGACCGCCTCAAAAAAGTTCTCATTCGTCTGAAAGGGGGTGATCTTCGTGTCGATTGAACAGGCCATGCCTCTTTTGGCGCGGAGGGCGGAATCCGACCCGCGTTTTATGGGCTGGATTTTGGCCCGATATTGCCAGATGGAAAAATTATCCATGAATGATCTGACACGCATTCTTGCTTGCACTAAAGAGACGGTCGATAGGCTTTGTATTTGTTTTCGCCCCCGGGCGGAGAATTTTTCAAGTGGGATCCGGCTTTTGGCCGAAAAATTTATTCTGTCCCCGATCGCGCTCGCTCAAATCGTGCGTCACGTGGATGCCACTGCGGCCATATCTGAAAAAGGGCCGTCAAAACAATCCATGGACGGTCTTCTCATGGCGGCGCGACCAAAAAAACATTTGCACAAGAAACCGCGCGACAAGGGCGGGAAATCCACATGAATATGAATCTGATTGTCCGGTTGGCCGGAGAATTTTGGAGTCGGACGGGCGATCCGGACTCATTTCCAAGGGACATTGAATCGGCCGTATCTCTTTCGATTCCGATGGCCATTGTTAAACTTCCGAGGCTTGAAGTGTCCGCGATTGCCCAGTGGTTTGATCAACGCGGCATCCAGCGTCCTTTTCCTCCCGATGGCCGACCTCTCGCGGGTTGTCTCATCGCCTTTCGAGGGCAGGCCATCGCCTTTCTGGACGGAGCGGAGCCGGCCGACGAACGAAGATTTAACCTCGCCCATGAGGTTGCGCATTTTTTGCTCGATTATCTGGATCCGCGCCTGCGCGCTTTGGACCATTTTGGCCCGAGTATACTGGATGTTCTCGATGGACTCCGGCGTCCCAGCGTAACGGAACGGGTTGATGCTCTTTTGAGCCGTGTGGCCTTGGGTGTCCATGTCCATTTGATGGAAAGAGGACGCAGGCGTGAGGTCGATCCAGAATCTGTAGCTGTTTCGGAACACTGGGCGGATGTCCTGGCCTTCGAACTGCTGGCGCCGCGAAGGCGTGTGACATCGATAATTGGGCGCGCCGAATCGTCGTCGCTGGATAGCGTTTCTGATACCGGTGTCGAAAAGGCGGCGGGGTTATTGGCCAAAGAATTTGGATTGCCGCCTGGTGAGGCTGAAATATTGGCGAAACTGATTTTGAAACCGAAACACAAACCGCATTCCTTGCTTCACGAACTCGGATTCTCACCTGTAAAGAAAGGGGTGGATAGATAAATGGAAGAAGAATCAATTGCGGAAGTTCCGGCCCTGCCGGTTCTGGATGAAGATGCGGTGATCAGCGGTGCGGAGTGGGAACGCGCCTATGGCGAAAAAATTGAGCACATGCTGAATCTGGACACATGGAAAAGCGGTGACGATCTGCCCGGCCTATTGGAGCGATTGGACCGGGAGATCGGAGAGGCACTTTCACAAGAGGATAATCTTCAGAGACAGATTCGGGACTTGTTGTTCCCCAGAATCGGCAAACAAAAGGGCGCCCCGAAAAATGCGGGCGTTTACCAGGCCACGGCCGATCAGTTGGATCGTGTCTATCGCAAAATTCTGTTTAATGGCGGAGTCGAAGCCTGTGATGGAACAAGCCTCGTCCATGACACTCTGCCCATGACCATCATCCAGATCGGGGTGTGCCTTGTGTCCTATCATGGAGAGCAGGGATCGTGGATCCAGCGTTTTTACAGGCGTGATTTGCGCGTCCGCGGGACTGATATCGTGGATGAAGCCCTTAAGATTCTTGGGCAACGAGAGCGCAAAGATTCGCGCGGCAAACCTCTTCGCATGAAAATGACAGAACTCAGCAAGAGAGGAATCATGGCCTACGCGGAGCGGGCCGCGCTCCTGCAAAAATGCACGGCGCCTTGGAGAATGGGGCAAGGAAACCCGGCGCCTTATGAGCTTTTGACCGGCTCTGGCAGTCCGGAACTGATTGAGCAGAGTCTGCCGATTCTTGAAGAGTTGATCGGACACATCAAAAGATTTGTGTTTATTCCAAGCTCGACGACCAATGTTTTGATTCAAACGATTGGCCAGGCTCTGCGTCCCCTTGAATTCGCTATTGTGGATACCGAAGCCCATCGGATAGGCGCGCTGGTAGACAGAGGCCACTACAGAGGCGATCAGTATCGAGCGCAGAAGGAGCGTTTGGATGCATTCGTACAGGATTTGGGTCCGCAGATCGTGGTGGGCGTCTACCGAGCTACCCATGAGGCGCCTGCGCAAGTGTTCTACGCGCATGAGGAGCACGCGCAGGAAGCGGCGCTCATTGCGATGGCGGACAGCGCCCTGCAGGCGCATCGCGGATTTCCGATGCTGATCGACATTGCGGATTCCATTTGTAGCGGGGCCTTCGGGCTGGACGGATTCAATTCCAGTATCCAGAGCGCCTATGCGAAGCACGGCCAGCCCCTGCGTTATCTGGGCGAGAGGGAAACCCGTCGGTAAATTTTTCGGATGTTGTCGAACTTTCCGTGGCCGGCGGGAATAAAGAGAGGACAACAAAAAAGGAGGCTGACATGGAAACTGAAACAAGCGGTTCGTCAACATTGGCGGATAAGAAAGATTGGAAACCAGGCACCGTCTCATCCGAAACCATGGAAGGAATAGACGCTGTCGCGGAAGAGGTGGGAGCGGAATATACATCCCTGCCCGAACACGAGGGCGCGATTGCGTTCACCCATTTTGATACGCCGAGCAGCGAGGACCACCGCATCACGGTCCTCCTGACAAAGGAAAATATGGCATCCATGCCTCTTCAGTCCCTTGTTCGGATAAAAAGCCTGGAGGACAGCAGATCTTACATCGGGAGCGTGACCGCCGGGCCGTTTGCCGAACCCGATGGCCTCCGGGCGGATTCGCCCATTGTTGTGACAACGACCGTCAAGGGCAAAATATTTCTGCCGCGCTATCACGGGCGTGCTTACGTATCGATTCTTGGGGAAGAATCAAACAATCAGATGTTGCCGCCCCGTTTCCGGCCTCGGCCGAACAGTCCGGTATTCCCTCTCACGACCGAGGAAACCATGAAGGCGCTGAAAATCGGGGGAGATATTCGGATTGGGAACATGGTGGGTGTCGACAATCTGGTGGTTTCGATCCCGTCGAAACGTAAAGATGTCCTTCCGCGTCACACAGGGATTTTTGGAACGACCGGCGGCGGTAAATCGACGACCAACTCCGGCCTCATCAGCAAACTTCACCGCGCGGGCGTGGCCACGATCGTGATTGATGTGGAGGGTGAATATGTGGAGAGCGACCAGCCCACGGCCGATCCCCAAATGAAGGAAGGGCTGGCCAAACTCAATCTTCCGAGAGACGTCGTGGCCGATCTTCGGGTTTATCACTTGGAAGGCCGGGAGACGAACCGGGAAATCCCGGGGAAACTCCATCCTTTTTGTTTGAAATTTTCAGACATCTCCCCGTATGCGGTCAAGGAGATTTTGGAACTGACCGAGCCACAGGAACAACGTTTTTTCAAAACCTATGACACGCTCAAAATCATTCTGGAACGTCTCAAGATTTATCCGCGGACGTCGGATGAAAAGACCGAGGCGCTGGAGATTGACGAATTTGATACGGGTTATCCACATGTGACGATTAGCCAGATGATTGATTTGGCCGGCGTGTTTCTTGCCCAGTTGGACGAGGATAAGAATTCTAAAAAAACAAAAACGTCGGATTCGGGCGAACAGAGGGTGTACCCCACGTGGACATCGGAGTTTCGAGGACATGAGGATGTTTTGAAATCCTGCGCCGCGCAGGCGCAGGCCCTTGGCATTCCCATCAGCTGGCGCGCCCTACTGGTTCATTTGTGGAAGGTGGCGCGATTGAAAGTGTTCGACAATCCCAAAGCGCCGGCGCTCAATTACGAGGATCTGATTCACCCGGGTCGGGTATCGGTGTTCGATCTTTCGGATACCGGATCGCCGCGAGTCAACAATCTGGTCATTTCGGATATTTTGCGCGGCGTACAGGCGGCGCAGGAGGCTAGCTACAAGGAGGCCGTTAAACGTGGCGTCGCGCCGAGTCCCGTCGTCATCATCATCGAGGAGGCGCACGAATTTTTGTCCGACCAGCGCATCAAGCAGATGCCCATCCTGTTTCAGCAGGTTGCCCGGATCGCCCGGCGTGGCCGCAAGCGCTGGCTGGGGCTTGTCTTTTCGACACAGATGCCCCAGCACCTGCCGGACGAGGTTCTGGGTCTGCTCAATAATCACGTCATTCACAAGATATCGGATTCTCACGTGATCGACCACCTGCGAAAATCGCTGGGCGGATTCGACGCCGGCATATGGAAAATGGTTCCGAGCCTGGCTCCCGGTCAGGCCGTCGTATCCATGGCTCACATGGCGCGGCCGATCATGGTCAGCGTTGATCCGACTCCCTGCAGGCTCAAACTGTCCAACTGATCATGCTGCCGGCCAATTCGTCAGATCCGCTGATTCCAGTTCGTGCATTGAATCAAATCAATTTTTGCGAACGGCTGTTTTACTTGCAATATGTCGAAGGTCTGATGGCAGTGAACGCCTACGTGGAGGACGGCAGCGTCAAACATCGCCGGATGGCGGAAATATCGGCTCCCTGCCAGCCGCGCATGGAGGATGGAGTGATACACACCCGAAGCGTCAGCCTCTCATCCGAGAGACTTGGGATTACGGCCAAGCTCGACCTCGTCGAGGAAACAGACAACAAGATATTTCCTGTCGAATACAAGCGGTCAGCCGCGCCCGCCGGCGGAAACCCATGGTGGGAAAATGACGCGATCCAGCTGTGCGCCCAGGTTTTTCTTCTGGAAGAACATCTGGGAAAGGCGATCCATGAGGGCGTACTCTATTACATTGGATCGAAATCCAGGAGCGTCGTTCCGATGGACGCATCCCTTCGGGAGAAAACACTGCATGCCATTCGCCGCGCCCGGGAACTGTTCGCGTCTGACAAGACGCCGCCTCCTTTGCCGGTCGAAAAGGCTCACCGGTGTGAGGGGTGCTCGCTGGTGGCGATCTGTCAGCCGGAAGAGACAAGAATGTTGACCGGAATGAAGACGCTCCGGAGAAATGCGGCCTCCGGAGTGACACGAGTGATGCCGACGCGGAACGATGGCGCCGTGCTTTACCTCCAGGAGCAGGGATCGCGGGTTTCAAAGCAAAGCGAGCACCTGATCGTGCGATGCGAGGGGAAAGAAATGCAAAAGGTTCCAATGGCGGCTGTCCGGCAGGTGCTGCTTTTTGGCAACGTCCAAATTTCGACGCAGACCCTGGGATTGTTGCTTCAGCAGGAAGTGGACGTCACGATTTTGAGCGCACGGGGCCGGTTTATCGGCGCTGTGGTCCCGGCGCCCACGAAAAATGTCACGTTACGGGCGGAGCAATATCGACTGTTTTCAAATCCGGCGGCCACGTTGCGACTGTCACAAGCCTGCATTCGGGCGAAAATTTCAAATCAACGAACGCTGCTCATGCGGTCCCTGCGATCCAGGGGCGGGGATGTCAGCGTGCCGCGCGGAGGCGATTCCCCGGCGGCGGAGGAGATGGCGCGATTGGCAAATTCAGTTGAACGCGTGGAAGACGCGGAAACACTGCTGGGAGTCGAAGGGCAGGCCGCTCACGTTTACTTTTCAAATTTTCAGCAGATGATCAAATCCGTCGGCGGCGGATTTGATTTCCAGTTCCGCAACCGCCGTCCGCCCCGGGATCCCGTCAACGCCCTTCTCTCGCTCGCCTATTCGCTTTTGGCGAAAGACGCCTTCGCGGCCGTCCTGACGGTCGGATTCGATCCCTATCTTGGTTTTTACCATGGCTCAAAATTCGGCCGGCCATCTCTCGCCCTGGACATGATGGAAGAATTTCGGGCTGTGATCGCCGATTCAGTTGTCCTCACCGTGATCAACACCGGTGTTGTTCAGGAAGCCGATTTTCTTCGCTGGGGAAATGCCTGTCAGTTGACCGACCCCGCTCGAAAACGTTTTTTTGAGGCGTATGAACAGCGGAAGGCCGTTGAAATTACGCACCCTGTCTTCGGATACAAAATGACCTGCGGCCGGATGCTCGAAGTTCAGGCCCGCCTGCTTGCGGCGTTCGTGCGTGGAGACATTTCCGAATACAAGGGATTCACCGTTCGCTGACCGCTCCATGCCGGAAACCCACATCGTTTCGTATGATATTCGGCATCCCAAGCGTCTGCGCCGCGTCGCCAAGACATGCCAGGACTTTGGCTGCCGGCGCCAGCTCTCCGTGTTTTTGTGTAGAATCTCTCCGGTCGACCTGATACGGTTAAAAGATCGATTGAATGAGATCATTGATCGCAAGAACGACCAGATTCTGTTCATCCGGCTGTGCCAAAGTTGCGGCGATGGCATCGAATCGCTCGGTCAGCCGACCTTGCGTCACGATGTCACGGATGTCTGTCTGGTGATCTGAGGGTGCCTATGGCCGTTAAAACCTATAAAGCTCGAATCCATTTTGAATCCCTTCTGAAAGAACCCGCACAGGATCCCGCTCGCTTTCCGAACCGGGCAGCCGAGCTTCGCCAGTTGCTCTGGGATACGCACCGGGCTTTCAATCAGGGCGTCCGATATTTGATGCAGGAGCTGGTCTTGATGCGTCGTGGCGCCGGCGTCTGGAGAGAAAATTCATATGGAGTATGGAGGGAATGGGACAAAATAAAAACATACGATCAGATTGTGGATATTCGCCGACGCATGTCCGCAACCCCGTCGTCAGTCCGTCTTTTGGAAAATCGGGAGCTTCTCGACCGATTCCGTCAGGTTGTAAAATCTGAGTCGGAGGCGGTTGAATTGGCGAATGCGTGTTCCGTGATTTTTGATGCGATTTGCCAGCCGGCGGAAGATGGAGAACTGGTTCAAATGCCGCGTGATGATCTGGATTTGCTGACCAACCTAAATTCAACTGCAAAGGGAATCCGGGAACGGGGTAAAACCAAAGAAGGGACGGACAAGAAAAAATCAGGACGAAAATCGTCATGGCCGATGGACAAGGCTGCATGGGAAACGGCGAAAACCTCCGATAGTTCGGCGCATTTTTTAGAGAAGTTGAAACAGCACCCGGATTTAAAGGATGCGTTCGGAAACCTCAGTAGTGGTGGCTCGAAAAAACTGGAATATTATAAAAAACTTGCCGGCTCCGCGCCGTGGAAGGAGTCTCAATCCGTCATTTTGGAGAAAGCCGCGCGATGGAAAGAGGCGAAACAGGAGCGTGAAGAAAAGGAGCAAGATTCTTCCGAGCATGGTTCCAAGGCCGCTTATCGGCGGTTGTTTGACGCCGGCTGTCTGCCGATGCCTGAGTTTGCGAAATATATCGATGAGAACCAAATTGAATTTGGCGACCTGAAACTTAGTGATTGCGGGGCGGAATGGAAGCGCGGCATGTGGAATCAGGCGGGCCAGCGGGTGCGAAGTCACATGGGATGGCAGCGCCGGCGCGAAAAAGAAAATGCCGTCTATTCTTTAAGAAAGGAACTATTCGAAAAGGGCGGCGCCATTCGACGCAAGAAATCCGAAGAACTGACGCCGGAGGACATTTTACCCGGTAAGGCGGCTCCAGACCAGAATGATTGGCAGGAGCGGCCTGCCTATGGAAATCAGATGTGGTTCATCGGTCTGCGTTCCTATGAAGAAAATGAAATGGCCAAATATGCGGAAGAGGCCGGGATGGGTTCGCGGTCTGCTCCGCGAATTCGAAGGGGCACGATCAAAGGCTGGTCGAAGCTCCGCGAACGCTGGCTGCAGATTTTGAAAAGGAATCCGCAAGCGACTCGTGACGATCTGATCGGCGAGCTAAATGCCCTGCGCTCTCAAGACCCGCGGGCGTATGGCGACGCGCGGTTGTTTGATTGGTTGTCCAAGACGGATCAGAGATTTTTATGGGACGGTTTCGATGCGGATGGAAAAATTTTATGCGGGAGGGACGATCGTGACTGCGTCTCGGCATTTGTGGCGTATAACGAAGAATTCGCGGATGAGCCTTCGTCGATCACCTTGACGGAAACGGATGAACGTCTTCATCCCGTGTGGCCGTTTTTCGGCGAATCCTCGGCAGTGCCATACGAGATCGAATATGATTTGGAAACCGCTTGTCCGACGGCTATTCGATTACCCCTGCTGGTTGGCAAGGAGAACGGCGGATATGCGGAGAGACAGGGGACTCGGTTGCCGCTTGCAGAATATGCGGATTTGGCCAGCAGTTTTCAATTGCCCACGCCTGTGCGGCTTGACGTCCTTGTAGAAATTCGAGAAGTCACAAGAGCCGGCAGGAAAGTGACATGCCCCTTTTCGTATTTTAAGCAGAATGGTGTTTGGTATGTCCGAGAGGGGGAGATTCCATCCGGAGAATCAATCCAGATCAAACAGACGGACCGCAAAATTGAAAATGGAAAAATATTCATTTCCTCCAAACTGCGAATGGCGTACCGGGACGATCTCATGGTGTCGCCTGCAACCGGAGATTTTGGGAGCATCAAAATTCTTTGGGAGAGAATCGAACTGGCGTCGCATGTCGATCAGAAAAAACTGCCGGAAACAGCTCCCGCGCGTTCACGCGTTTTTGTCTCGTTCAGTTGCAATGTCGTGGAGCGGGCGCCGCGCAAACAACTGACCCGAAAGCCAGACGCCGTTGTGGTGACCATTCCAAGCGGTGTGGATCAGGGACTGGTTGTCGTCTCGACTGATGTCAGGACAGGGAAATCCAAATCTTCTTCCGCGCCGCCACTGCCGCCGGGATCGCGCTTATGGCCTGCCGATGCCGTTCATGGTGATCCGCCTCTTCGTATTTTGAGTGTGGATTTAGGGCATCGTCATTCAGCCTATGCGGTGTGGGAGCTGGGTCTTCAGCAAAAGTCATGGCGGGCCGGAGTCTTGAAGGGATCTACTCAAACTCCTGTTTATGCGGATTGTACGGGAACGGGACTGCTTTGCCTGCCGGGTGATGGAGAAGATACGCCGGCGGAGGAAGAATCCTTGCGTTTACGATCGCGGCAGATTCGCAGGCGGTTGAACCTGCAAAACTCCATCTTGCGCGTGTCGCGTCTTTTGTCGTTGGATAAATTTGAAAAAACGATTTTTGAGCAGAGCGATGTCAGGGACAGGCCCAATAAAAAGGGATTGCGGATTCGCAGGCGTTGTCGCACAGAAAAAACTCCGCTCAGCGAGGCGGAAGTTCGGAAGAATTGTGACAAGGCCGCCGAGATATTGATCCGATGGGCTGATACGGACGCCATGGCCAAGTCGTTGGCGGCGACAGGGAACGCAGATATTTCATTCTGGAAATATATGGCAGTGAAAAATCCGCCGCTGTCGGCCGTTGTTGATGTGGCGCCATCGACGATTGTCCCTGACGATGGCCCGGATCGAGAAACGCTGAAAAAGAAACGGCAGGAGGAGGAAGAGAAATTCGCCTCCAGCATTTATGAGAATCGGGTGAAACTGGCCGGGGCTTTATGTTCCGGCTATGATGCCGATCATCGGCGGCCGGCGACAGGAGGATTATGGCATGATCTCGACCGAACATTGATTCGTGAAATCAGTTACGGGGACAGGGGCCAAAAAGGCAATCCGAGGAAGTTGAACAATGAAGGGATCCTTCGGCTTTTGCGCCGCCCACCCCGTGCCAGGCCTGATTGGCGTGAGTTTCATAGAACGTTAAATGACGCCAATCGGATTCCCAAGGGCCGGACTCTGCGAGGCGGACTGTCGATGGGCCGGTTAAACTTTCTGAAAGAAGTTGGTGATTTTGTCAAAAAGTGGTCATGCCGGCCGCGTTGGCCTGGTGATCGCCGCCATATTCCGCCCGGCCAACTATTTGATCGACAGGATGCCGAGCATCTGGAGCATCTCCGGGACGACCGGATCAAACGTCTGGCGCATTTGATCGTCGCGCAGGCGCTTGGATTTGAACCGGACATCCGGCGTGGGTTGTGGAAATATGTGGACGGGTCGACCGGGGAAATATTGTGGCAGCATCCTGAAACGAGGCGCTTTTTCGCAGAAGGCGCCGCGGGTGAATTGCGGGAAGTCTCGCGGCCGGCTGAAATAGATGACGATGCCGCGGCAAGACCCCACACGGTTTCAGCGCCGGCTCATATTGTAGTCTTCGAAAATCTCATCCGGTATCGATTCCAGTCGGACAGGCCGAAGACCGAGAACGCCGGCCTCATGCAGTGGGCGCACCGGCAGATCGTGCATTTCACCAAACAAGTGGCGTCTCTTTATGGCCTGAAAGTGGCCATGGTCTATGCGGCGTTCTCATCCAAATTTTGTTCACGTTGCGGTTCGCCGGGCGCCCGCGTCAGCCGTTTTGATCCTGCATGGAGAAATCAAGAATGGTTTAAACGTCGAACTTCGAATCCGCGAAGCAAGGTCGACCATTCGTTAAAGCGGGCATCGGAAGATCCAACGGCAGATGAAACCCGGCCGTGGGTTCTGATCGAAGGAGGCAAAGAATTTGTATGCGCCAATGCCAAATGTTCTGCGCATGATGAACCATTAAATGCCGATGAAAATGCGGCGGCGAATATCGGACTGCGTTTTCTTCGGGGTGTCGAAGACTTCCGTACAAAGGTTAATCCGGCGGGAGCTCTCAAAGGGAAACTCAGATTCGAAACGGGAATCCATTCATTTCGACCGCCTGTGTCGGGATCGCCGTTCTGGAGCCCGATGGCAGAGCCGGCGCAAAAAAAGAAAATCGGAGCGGCGGCGCCCGGAGCGGATGTTGACGAAGCCGGGGATGCGGATGAAAGTGGCGTTGTGGTTTTGTTCCGTGATCCAAGCGGCGCCTTTCGGAACAAGCAATACTGGTATGAAGGCAAGATATTCTGGTCAAATGTCATGATGGCGGTCGAGGCCAAAATTGCGGGGGCAAGTGTTGGCGCAAAGCCTGTGGCGGCATCCTGGGGCCAAGCTCAACCGCAAAGCGGACCCGGACTCGCCAAACCAGGAGGTGACTGATAGAATGACGGCGTCATATGAGAATTAAAGGCCTGATCTGGCTGGAAGAATATATCGATAAACTCGAGCACAAGCACCAATTGACGCAGGAGGAAGTCAGAGAGATTTTCAAAAACCAGCCTCGTTTCCGATATGTTGAAAAAGGCGCCCAAGAGGGGGAGAATGTGTATGTGGCGAAGGGGCAGACGGAGGCGGGTCGGTATGTGAGTGTGTTTTTTATTTATAAAAAAACGGGCTGGGCATTGGTTATCTCAGCGCGAGAGATGAAACCGAAGGAGAAAAAGAGATATGAAAAAAGGTAGAGGTTCGATTTCTGGAGGTAAAACGTACAAGCAGATCGGCGAGTTTTGGGACACGCACGATCTTGGCGACTATTGGGCCCGGACACGACCCGCATCCTTCGAAGTCGATCTCCAAGCCGAAATGACGTATTGTCCCCTGGAAAGGGATTTGTCGAAGAAAATCCGTTCCATCGCCCAGCGGCAGGGCGTTACGCCCGATACGCTGGTGAATCTGTGGTTGCAAGAAAAAGTGCAGACGCAAGTTCAGGAGAAGATGGCATAGGACAAGCCAAAAATTCCGCTTGACGGTTGCCGGGCCATATCGATTTTTGCGCGGATGCGCTCAGACTCGAAGGGACACCCGTTGCGGCATAGGGCCGATGATGAAAAGATGAGAAAGAGTTATTTGTTTTCACTCAAAGTGTGTCTTCGGCCTCCCAGGCATGGCACAGCCTAGCCGAATTCGGGGGTGTTAGGTTCACGGTCTATTGGCCGTGAACTTAATCCCGCCTAACCGCGGGACGACTGAGTGGAGTCAGCTGTTATGAGGAGGATTTTCAAAGCAGGTGTCCAGAGGACCGGGCGAGGGGCAAGGTGATAGTTGTTTGTTGCCGATCCCTCGCATGTTCGATAAGTGGCTCATCACCTGTTGGATGCCGTGGTCTTTCACATTTTGTGCGGACGGAGATAGCGCTTCGTGACCCGATCGCAAGGGCCATTCTCGCAGTCCCGAACGCATCTTATTGAGTATGTGTGAGACACGACGAGGCTGAGGAAATTTCCTCCTCACAACAGCGGGCTTGGACACTACGGAGATAGTCACGGATTGTCTCCTGTGTTGTGAGGAAATTTCCTCCTCACAACAGCGGGCTTGGACACGGATCATCCTCTGGTCAACGGGTCTTTGGATCGTCGTGAGGAAATTTCCTCCTCACAACAGCGGGCTTGGACACAATTCCTTTACGATCTGGCCACAGCATCAGGCCACGGAGGAAATTTCCTCCTCACAACAGCGGGCTTGGACACAGCCCGCCGCCGACCTCGGCCAGCACCGGCGCGGTGAGAGGAAATTTCCTCCTCACAACAGCGGGCTTGGACACTTTCTTTTCCATGCTCGATACTCCTTCATCGACATGAGGAAATTTCCTCCTCACAACAGCGGGCTTGGACACTTATGACATAACCCGGACTAGCATTGTCTGTTAGTTGAGGAAATTTCCTCCTCACAACAGCGGGCTTGGACACGCGTTGCAGTAACTGCGATATGCAGTTGCCCGATATGAGGAAATTTCCTCCTCACAACAGCGGGCTTGGACACTCTAAACCTACATCTTCTCTACCTAATCATCCACGAGGAGGAAATTTCCTCCTCACAACAGCGGGCTTGGACACAGAAATTTTTCGTGCCAGTATTTCCCGGCTGGCAGGCCGTGCGGCGAGGGGCCGCCTGAGATCGCGGGTGGTGGACTCGCTCTCGCGTGTCCTTGACCGCCTATCATGTGGTTGATTTTATGCTGGGGATGAATCAGGAATTGGAGCAAGCCCGGCTTGAAATCGAGAGACTGAAAAATGAAAACGCGGAACTTCGAAAAACGCTGGGATTGCTGCCTGCCGAACCACAGCCCCACCTCGAAATGGGCATTCGCGAAGTTGTGATCGATTCCATGCCATTGCCCTCAATGACAAAAGATTCGCCTACAAAAGAAAAAGTCGCGTTGTTCCGAATGCTTTTCAGAGGCAGGGACGATGTATATGCGCTCCGTTGGGAGAATGAACGAACAGGCAAGAGAGGTTATTCCCCGGTGCGCGAGGGAGGGGCGGTCGGGAAAGCGGCCAGGTCAAAAAAATGTTTGCCGCTGACGGATCGGGCCGTCCAGGATCATTTGTCCGGCGAGAAGATCATCGGCGCCTATCCGCTGCTCTTGGACAATACTTGCTGGTTTCTTGCATGCGATTTTGACAAGGAGGGGTGGACGCTGGATTCGCCGGCATATCTGAATGTCTGCAATCGATATGGAGTGCCGGCCTGTCTGGAGCGATCGCGGTCGGGTAATGGCGGCCATGTGTGGATTTTTTTTTTTCGTCACCCATTTCGGCGACTTCGGCCAGACAGTTGGGGATGCGATTGCTTCGAGAAACAATGGTTGTGCGCGGCGAGATGGATCTCGCCAGTTACGACCGATTTTTTCCGAATCAGGACTTTGTCCCCAAAGGCGGATTTGGAAATCTCATCGCCCTGCCGCTCCAGAAGAAATGCCGGCAGCTTGGAAACACGGAATTCGTAAACCCGCAGGATTCGGTTCTTCGGCCATGGTCGGACCAGTGGGCTTTTCTAAGCCAGGTCAAACGGATTTCCCCTATCCATGTAGATGCCTTGCTTGAAACAATCCCGCCTATCGCCGTGGGGTTGGGATCTGCGGCCAGGGGTTCCGCCGAATTGCGCCGCATCCTCGGCCTCACGGCAACACCATACCGCCGTGACGGATTGCAAGGGATAATCGAGATGCAGTGTGGTCCGATCCGATACCGGATGCCGTCGGCGAAAAGCGGCATGACGGTCCATTTGATCGAGAGGCCGACAAATTTTTCATACCACTCGTTCGATCTCGCGAGTCCGGCCATACAGGATATTTTTGGCGCTCTGGTCAAAGACAATTCCCGAAATGCGCTGATCCTGGAGGATGTGCGGCAGGCGCTGTCACAGAAGGGGCATTGCCTGATGCTGACCCACAGAAAAGAGCATTGCCAATTGCTCGCTGAAGGGCTGGCCAGATCCGGCGTAAATCCATTTATACTGACCGGCGATCTAGGCAAAAAAGAACGGACAGCCATCATCAAGGAGATTCAGAATATGTCTTCCGACAAAGAATTCCTCATCATCGCCACAGGCCAGTACCTCGGCGAGGGATTCGACTGTCCGCAGGTCGACACACTTTTCCTGGCATTCCCCATTTCGTTCAAGGGCAATCTGGTTCAATACGTCGGGAGGACTCTGCGAACTCGCGAGGGCAAAGAGCGCGTTCGGATTTATGACTATGTGGACGCGGAAGTGCCCGTGCTCAAGAGAATGTTCGGCAAGCGCGTCAAGGCGTATAAATCTCTTGGTATCAGCGTGGATGACGAAGAGGAAGCATCGCAGAAATACACTTTACCGAATCTCGAATCTTAAATTTGCTTTTAGGGTGATTCTGGCATATCAAACGAAATGTTGATTACCTCGGCCGATCGAGGTCGGTTCGCATTTGTCCGATTTTTCCGGCGTTGAATTTTTCCTCGACCGCTGCCAGGTGCGTCATCATCGCAGCGAAAGGCGGCGGCGTGGACATGAACATGTCCGTCATATCCCGGTAGTCTCGCTCGATCTGCTGACGCCGATCGGGTGCAGGCGCCAGATGGAAACTGCCGGGCATGGCCGTATCATAGTGCGCCCATGCCGAGCGGAAAAAAGACTGTTTGTGTTTGCGCACTCGGGTCAACAGGTCAATGTCCGCCAGGGCGCGTTCTCCGGCGGGATTTCGGCTCAAGCAATACATATCGTAATAGTGCCGCGAAATGCCGATGGCCGGCGGCTTGTCCGCGGGACGATGATACTCGGCATGCAGGATCGTCGCCTTCTCCCAGAAAGTTCGTTCGGCTTCGAGAGCGACAACCGGACACGATGCCGCGCGAAACAAGTCGGAGAAGACATCCGCCACGATCGGTGTAATCGTGTGAGCGGCCACCGGCCGCTGGTCGTAGAGCGCGCCAAATTCCAGTTTCACCTGTGGTCGCAGAGATCCCGTTATCTTGCCGGATCGAGGGTAAGCGAATAGGATGACCGGTGAGTGCGTCGCGGCGTCCACTTCGAACTCAAGCGCTGACGCCTGCGTGCCGGGCAACTTGGCAGTAATGTGGCGGGCCAGGACAGGCATGAAGCGGTCGCGAACCACCGTAATGCAGGCCTCCTCAAGAACCTTGGTACGCTTGTCGTGCTGTGAACGACTGGATGCGGCGTCCGGCCGCATGTCCCCGCCGAAGCCAAGCCAATCAGGGTCGACGGCAAGGTCAATGTCTTCGGAAAAGCGCTGGATGATGCCAAATACTTTCGAGAGCGATGTGCCGCCTTTGAAAATCAGGCGACCTCCCAATTCGGGATCGGAAAAAATCACTCCGAGAAGCCAGCACACCCAGAAATCCTTTTCGACGATATGGCTGCCAATGCTCCGGCGGGCACCGGCTTCCTCAAACACTGCAGACTGCTCCGGGGTCGGTGTTCGCGCAAACTCAAGCATTCGGTGGTGTCCTCCGGCATATTTCCAATAGATATGGGCGCATCCACGCCGGCGCGCGGATACGGTCCTTCGTCAGACATTGCTTGTCTTTCGTGTCCAATTTTTTCCGGAGTATTCCAACATGCCGGCTGGTCAACCGATCTTTGCCGACAAACCTCAATGCCTGAATCACGATTCCGCTTGTGCGGCCGGCGGTCGCCATAGTTCGGGGTGTGGCGCGTTTCAAAATGATCTCCCGCCCGCCAATCTTCACGCGCCGGGATATCCCGTCCGTCAGATACACGATCCGGGCCGGGACCTGTTCGGACAAGCCAAGCAGGTTTGCGGCGAAAGCGCCGGATGGCTGCATTCGGATGGCCCGGCTTCTGGACAGGGCGCGGGCTATCGCATCCGGATCGGGCGCCATCTGACCGAGTCGGGGATGGATGCGAGGAAAGTCGTAAAGTCCCTGCGCCAAACGGCGGATGGCCTTGCGCCGGGCTTGGCGATGCAATGCCGTCCAAACCGCGCCGTCTCCGCCCAAGTCGGCAAAGTCGGCTGGTGTAAAGCACCAACCTCTGCCTCTACCTCGGATACGCGCGGCCATCATTTTTTCGATATGTTTCATGGATTTCGGCTCCATTTCTGTAAGGAATTATAATCAATTTTCCTTACAAATGCAAAGAGGAAATTCTCTCCGCACAACGGTAGGCTTGGACACCCTGTAATTTCGTGTGACGTAGGTTGACTCATATATGGATTCCATTCTAATAATCGCTCTGTGAAAAAGATCAAACTTCGAGACAATGAAACGGTGCTTGAGGATGAGGCGGCACGACTATATCGCGTGGATGTACCCGCGCTCCGGCGTTCCCTGGGACGAAACAAAAAGCGATTTCCGGGCGGCGCTGTGTTTCAATTGACCAAATCAGAGATGACAGCACTCGGCTTGAAATTTGTCCGATCCAGATCGGCGCCGTATGCGTTCACTCGATTCGGATACATCATGCTCGCCAACATCCTCAACAGCCCTACGGCCATCAAGGCGCACATCCGAAGAATCAGGAGTGTTTGCCGGCACCTGTCTTTTGAGGCGATTATCAGGATGATTGCCGGTCAATAGCGGAGGGTCGCACAATTCATTTTTAGAAAATCTCATTCCCAAGCGGCCTTCAAAAAACTTACGAAAAACTTACAAAAACTTTGGATGCAAAAAGTTGGCACTAATTTGGCACCAAATCGAAAATGGACTTTTGTAACCCATTCATTTATGAGCGACTAACAAAAATCAGGCAGCGGCCTTTGGAGCCGTTATCCGCAGGTTCGAATCCTGCCGCCCCAGAATTTTTCCATCTTCCATTTCCTTCAGATTTGACGAATGTATTGATCATACGTATAATATACGTGTAAACTTAGGAGGTGGTCCACCATGCCCAAGACGGCATTGAAAAAGGAAAAATGGACGCTGACGTTTGATCCGGGGCTCAAGGAGATCGTGACGAAGGAGGCGCGCCGGAACGGGATTTACCCGGTGGCCTTGCTGGAGCGGATGGTTCGGGAGAAGTTCAATCCCTTTGGCCATTCCGGCGTCGGGGACGCCGCGGCCTATGTCCGCGCCCTGCGGGGGCGATCGAGGGGCAAAACGGACGCGGCTTTTTTGCGAGACATTCGTGAATGGCGAAAATCAAACTCTTAGTCGATACCGATGTTTTCATCGAATATTTCAACCATGGGAAATTTTCGGCGCTGTTTGACTCCCCTGAATTTGATGTCCACTATTCCATCGTTACCCGCAAGGAACTTCTGACCAAACCCGGCCTAAAAGATTCTGAAAAGAAGGCCATCGAAAACGTTCTGGCGCTGTTTCGGGCGATATTCCTGAACGTCCAGATCACCGAACGTTACACGGACCTTAGACGCCGATATCCGGCGCTTGAAAAGGAAGATGGCTTGATTGCGGCCACGGCGCTGGCCCGACGTCTGCCGCTGGTCACCCGGAACCGAAAGCACTTTCAATTCATTCAAGGTCTGACGTTGTTTTCGCCCAAGTGAGGTGAAAAATAAACACGATGTTGTGACCCCATGGAATTGGAGCCGTTATCCGCAGGTTCGAATCCTGCCGCCCCAGTATTTTCAACGAGATTGCTGACACATCCCCGCCGGGATGCTTTGATGCTCCCAGAAACACACGGATTCCAATGATAAAGGAGGCTTCCATGGCCAAGAAACTGGAAATGCTGGTGGTGTCGAGCAAGGTGAAAGGGTTGCTTAAGAAAGCCAAGTGCAACACGGCGGGGGACGCGCTGGATGGCCTGAATGGAGTGGTTCACTGGTACATCGCCGAGGCGGCGGCGCGAGCCAAGGCCAACGGCCGCAAGACCGTTCGCAAGCACGATTTTTGCGCCTGCGCCTGAACGATCTTTTTTCCGGTTATAAACCACTCGCGAACGTTTGGGATATATTCGCGCGCTGAAGGAGGTGCCGGTTGAAAAAGAAAACTCCGGTTGTCCCGATCGTCCTCATTGCCGCCACGGCGATTTTCGCGTCGTGCGGCGACCCTTCATCCCCCATCCATGCCACAGTGGGGGATTGGATGGCAAGAGAGGCGATCACTTTTTCCGTTGAATCCGATGTGGACGGCGCCATCGACAAACTCGCCGCGTCGCTGGATGGATCGGTCGATCTGCTTGCGTTCGGCGAGGCGCTTCACGGCGGCGAGGAGATTCTCGTCCTTCGCAACCGGATGTTCCGGCGTCTTGTGGAATCGCACGGCTTCAGCGCGATCGCCATCGAGAGCAGTTTTCCGAAAGCGCATCTGGTGAATGAGTACGTATCGGGCCGCGGGCCCGCGTCGTATGAGGCGATCAAGGAGACGGGGTTTGCCCATGCGGCCGGGAGTCTCGAAGCCAATCGAGAACTTGTGGAATGGATGCGGAACTACAACGCCGATTCGTCCCGCAAGGTGAAAGTCGGGTTTTATGGGTTTGACATTCCAAGCGGCGCGATGGGTATCGCCAGCCCGCGGCAGGTCCTCGATTTCGCCGTTGATTATCTCGCCTCGATCGACAGCGCGAGCGGATCGGACCATCGGCGGCGAATGCATTCGCTATTGGGGGACGACGCGCCGTGGGAGAATCCGGCGGTGTACATGGATCCATCCAAATCGATCGCGCTCTCACCCGCGGCGAAGGATCTGCGGACAGCGACGGAGGACCTGATTGCGGAATTTCGAACGCGCCGGCCCGAACTGACCGCCAAAAGCGGCGACGAACCATATCTCGAAGCCCTTCATTACGCGGAGATGGCGCGGCAGCTTCTGAACTTTCACGTGTCGATGGCGGTGAGAAAACCGGGCGAGTCGCCCGCGCGGGTTCTGGGCGTGCGCGACGCGCTGATGGCCGACAACCTTGACTACATCGTCGAACGCGAACGCGGGCGGGGGAAAGTTCTGGTGTTCGCTCACAACAGCCATGTACAGCGCGGAAAGGCCGTCTGGCCCGGGCAAAAATATTGGGGAACGCAAGATCCCTGCGAGTGGTGGCCCGCCGGGGCTCTGCTCGAACGGATGATGGGACCCCGCTATGCCGTCATCGGATCGGCGGTGGGCGTATCGGACGACAACGGCATCGGCAAGCCTGATTCGGGAACGCTTGAAGCTCTACTGTCCGCGCGGGCGGCGCCGGCGCTGTTCATACCGACGTATCGCGGCAGAAGTTTCGCCTCCGCCGAAATCGTTTCGCTTCCGGTTCGGCGCAGCAGTATGCTGAATCAAACCTACGCGCCGCTCACTCCGCAAAGTTTCACCGACTTCGACTGGCTCGCCTTTCTTGATTCAACCGCCTACAACCGCGGCGGCTCGCCGCTCCGGACGTGGGACGCCGGCGCCAAAAAATGAATTCGTTTGGGGCCGGCCGGGGATTCCTGCCGAATACGGTATCGGAAGCAGTCGACCAGGTGGTCGTTGACCATACCCACCGCCTGCATGTGGGCGTAGATGATCGTGCCACCTACGAATTTGAATCCGCGTTTTTTCAGATCCGCGCTTAAGGCATCGGATTCCGGCGACGTGGCCGGTATGTCTTTCATGGTCCTCCTGCGATTTCGGATGGGCCGGCCGCCGACGAATCGCCAGACATACGCGTCGAAACTGCCGAATTCTTTCCGGACGGCCAAAAACGCCCGGGCGTTCCCGACGGCGGCGGCGACCTTCAGGCGATTCCGGATGATCCCGGGATTTTTCAGAAGGGCCGCGATTTTCCTTCCGGTAAAACGGGCGACCCGGACAGGATCAAATCCGGCGAAGGCCTTCCGATAGCTCTCGCGTTTCTTGAGAACCGTCGACCAGCTCAACCCAGCCTGAGCTCCCTCCAGAATGAGAAACTCAAAATGTTTCCGGTCGTCATGAACCGGCACGCCCCATTCGGTGTCGTGGTATTCGAGATAGAAATCGCCAACGCCCTCGGCCCACGCACAGCGTTTTCGGAAATTGGCCGTCATTTCCCGCGCTTTCTCCGGAGCACAACGTCAACACTCCACTCGCCGGCTCCGTGGGCTGCCAAGAACAGAAATATGAAGCAGAGCAGCACGGCCGGCTCGCCGTGGTTCTGGATCGGCCAGAATCCCTGCGGCTGGTGGAACTGGAAGTAGGCGACCGCCATCATGCCCGAAAGGATGAAGGCGACAGGCCTGGTCCAGAGTCCCAGCAGGATCGCCGCGCCGCCATAGAACTCAAGCACGCCCCGAATCCATATCTGCGACAGAAACTTTGGGTGGCCGCCGAACTGGGCCGGGACGCCGCCGAACCAATCGAAGATCTTCATGCCCCCGGCCTGAAGAAACAGCAGGCCCGATACGACCCGCAGGAGAAACAACACAATTTCCTTTGCCCGATCCATGTTCATGACAATGCCGTCCTTTCCATCCGGCCGCTCACATTCGCTCACCGGGCAATTTGCCGGCTTGCTTCACCCAAGCGGCGAGCTGAGCTTCGTCGAGCGGGTCGTCCTCGCGGATGTCGAGGTATCGCACTTCCTTCTGCTTGGACTCGCCGGGGGGGACAGGACGCAGCGACGTGCCGCGGAAGAAAGCCACTTTGACGTAGTTCGTGAAGCAATGGATGCCGAGGAACCAGCCCTGGCCCTCGACTCCGTAGAAGGGCGAGTTCCATTTGACCGCCTTGCGCACGCCGTGGACGGTGCGCACGATGAGCGCGTCGAGGCGGCGCCCGACGTCGCGTTTCCAGCCCGGCATGGCCGCGATGTAGGCCTGCACGGGGGCGTCGCCGTCGGCCTTCGCGATCTGAGGGTTGCCGCCCGCGAGGAGAGCCGGCTTGGCGGCGACTCGCTTGGCGGCGGCCTTCTTTGCGGCCCGCGCCAACTTCCCGGACGTTTTGTTGACCATTGCGCTCACTCCTTTTTTCACTTGATCCCGGAACAATGCACCGGTTGGATCTTGTACATGACCCGCACTTCGCCGGGACGGTTGTATGGGAATTTGTCCAGGCCGAGATACTTCATCGTCAAGAGATCGATATGCTCCGCCGCGCCCTTCTCCTGGATGTCGACGACTTTCCCGCGCACTTCGAGATAGCGGTACGGGTTGTCCGGATCCTGGAGTGTCAGCGTCACGCGCGGATCGCGCCGCATGTTCTGGTCCTTGACTCGACCGCGAGCCGATCCGATCCGGATGTGGGTGCCGTCAAAATCGCACCAGACCGGCGTCACCTGCGGCTGTCCGTCCGGCATGATCGTGGCCAGCTGCGCGAAGGCTTTCTTCTGAAACAAATCCAGAAATTCTGCTGGAATCTCATTCGCCATGTTCATTCGCCTCTCTTCATTTTTGTTAAATACGGAGATCGGAAGATATTGTACCATCCGATAGGAAATAGTTGTATAATGAAAGAACAACGCAGGAAAGGATCAGGATCCCATGACGCAGAGAAACGGACAGAATCCGATCAAGTCATTGAAAAATTTTGAGCACGGCCGCAGTCATTTTAACAATCCGGGGAATATCCACGGCAATCCGCAAAATCCCACCGGCATTTGCACAGCCTGCGGCGCGGAAGTCCCTCATAAACCGGGCTTCAGATTTTCCGCGCTCAAATGTCCGAAATGCGGCGCCTCCATGCGGCAGCAGACGCATTAGCGCGAAGTCCGTGCCTGTAAAAAAACAGTCCCGGCAGGAAACTGCCGGGACCGGAGAATTTTCTCTGTAAAACGCGAGAACGGAATTAAGCGCTGATTTTCTGGACGTTCAACGCCTGCTTGCCTTTTTTCCCTTCGCCAATTTCGAACTCGACTTTCTGTCCTTCATCGAGGTTTTTAAATCCCTCGCCGGCAATGCTGGAGAAATGCACAAACAAATCTCCAGCGCCGCCTTCGAGCTCGATAAAGCCAAATCCTTTCTTGGCATCAAACCACTTTACTTTACCCTGTGCCATTCGCCTTACCTCCTTCTTACCGTTCAGCCCAAGTCAGGAACACTGTTATTACACCCACCGATTTCGGCCGAAGGACCCAAGGATCGAAAAGCCAATATCGTCACGATCGGGTATATCCCAGAACCCCACTCGACCGCTGCGCCGCCATCTGCAGCCTGCCAACGGCCAAGGCTTATGTGAAAACTGTAATTACGAATGAGCGGATAGTCAATAGCGGAAATTTCGATCGGTTTGACACAAAAACTATACATTTGTATAGTTATGCAGTCGTATAGACAAGGAGACGAGCAATGACACGGCCTTCGCAAAACACGGACTGGCGGCTCATCCGGGCCGGACGGGAGCTGCTGCCTGAAACCGGGATCACGGGGCTGAGCCTGCGCAGGGAGGCGGACCGCGCGGGCGTGAACCTCGGCATGTTCCACTGGTGCCCAACGCCCTCGTCACCATTCTCGAACGCGTCAAGGCGCGCAGGCCCTTCGGGATCCATCCCAAGGATCTCGATACGGTCTTTCTCTCGGATCAGGTGATTGAAACGCGTATCGGACTTGTCCTCCAAGGGCTGAAAAAGGGCCGATGAACGTCCGGCGGATCATCGTTTCCGCGGCCGCCCTGTGGATCGCGCCGTCCGTCCACGCCATGTCTTTGGGTGACGCGGTCCGCGAGTCCATTCAAAACAGCCCCGAAGTTCGCGAGGCGGCGCTGGGGCTCGACCGGGCCATGCTGGAGGAGCCGGGAATTCTGGCGTTGACCGATCCGGTCTTCAGCCTCAGCGTCTCCGCGACGGACGACCGGGGGCCGCGGGCGAGTCCCGCCTTTCAGGGCGCCTACAGCCGATCCAACGATTGGGAGGCCGCGGTCAGCCAGGATCTTCTGATCGGGACCGAATCGAAACTGTTTCTGAAATCGGAGGACCTCCAGAGCCCTTCCAATTTCCGCAGCGTCGATCCGACCATCACGACGACGTTCGGAGTGGAAGTTCGCCAGCCGCTGTGGCGCAATTTCCACGGGAGACCGGACAAGGCCAAACGCCGGCAGGCGCGCGCCGGCGTGTCGGCCGCGCAGGGCGCCCTTGATCGCGCCAGGGAACGGGAGGCGGCCCGCGCCATGATCGCATTTGCGGATGTCTGCACGGCCCAGGAGCAGATCGTCATCCGCGAGGCGGCGCTGGCGGACGCGGAGAAACTTCTGAAAACCTATCAGGAGAAGAAGCGATATGGTCTGGTCGACGCGTCGGACCTGATTCAGGCCGAGGTTTCCGCGCGAACGCAGGAGACGGAACTGAGGCTGGGGCGGTCCGCGCTCAAGCAGGCCGAAGAGGCCCTGCGACGCGCGCTCTATCGCAAGGATGCATCGGCGTTCGGGCCGTTGCGTCTTCCGGATTTGCCCTCGAAGTCCATCCCGACAGCGGAAGAGGCGTGGGCGCGGGCGGCGGCGAACCGCGGCGATTACCGCTCCGAGGTCCATCGGGTCGAACGCGCGGAGAATTTTGAGCAGGTGGAAAAATTGCGGACCCTGCCGGATCTGGCTCTCGTCGGCGAATACGAGTGGGCGGGATTGAGCAACCGTTCCGGCCAATCCTGGCGCGACGTTCGAGACGCGGACAAGCCCTATTACAAGACCGGCATCGAATTGGAAATCCCCTTCTTCGGCAGGCAGGAGACGGTTCGGCGCGAGGAGGCGGCGCTTCTCTTGAAAACCGCGCGCGCGCGAAGAGACCAAGTGGAGGCCGATTTGCGGCAGGAGGTCAGCGAAGCACTGGAGAGTTTGCGCCTGGCGCAGGACCGCGCGGCGGCCTACAAGGAATTGGTCGATCTGGAAAAGCGCAAGCTTGCCGCGGCCCAGGAGGATTTCCAGCGCGGCCGGTCGTCGACGGACATTTTGATTCGATTCCAATCCGACATCCACCGCACCGAGTCGCAGCTCCTGGAAGCCAACGCCGACCTGTTCATGCAATGGGCCCGGTTGAGCCTCGCGACCGGTACGCTTCTCGAGGATTTCGCCGCGCATGTGGGGGAGCGCTCTCCCTGATCCAGTTTTTTCTCACCCGCCGCGTCCTCACGAATCTTTTGACGTTTTTTATTCTGGGCGTGGGATTGTGGCAATTCGCCCATGCCAAACGCGAGGCGTTTCCGGAGGTCACGTTTGACCTCGTTGTCATTCGGACCGCCTACCCCGGCGCCTTGCCGGAAGAGGTCGACCGGCTGATCACCGGCCCCGTCGAGGACACCCTGAAAATCGTCGACAACGTCGACCACGTGGAGTCGTATTCCATCGAAGGGATGTCCCTCATTCTGGTTCGTCTGGACGAAGGCCTGAATCGCCCGCAGGTCAGCCGCGCCGTGTCGGACATTCAACAGGCGGTCTCGCGGACCGAAGATCTTCCGGACGAGGCCAAGGCGCCGATCGTGGAGGAGCTGACGTCCAGCCGGCCCCTGATCGTCGTGTCGGTGGCCGGCGGCGATGACTTCGCGCGCGACACGTTCGCCGAGCGGATCAAAGACATGCTGGAGGACATTCCCGGCGTGTCCCGCGTGGATCAGAACGGGGATCGCAACCGTGAAATCTGGGTGGAGGCCGACGCGGCCAAACTGGCGCGCTCCCGGCTGACGCTGGGCGAAATCGCCGGGGTCCTTCGCGCCGAAAACGTCAATCTCTCCGCCGGTTCGGTGGAAGTCGGCCGCGCGGAAATGCTCGTGCGCACGGCGGGCTCATTCGAAACGGCCGAGGACGTGGCCGACGTCATTTTGCGCGGCAATGACGAACGGAGTTTCCTGCGTGTGCGGGACGTGGCGCGCGTGCGGGAGACATTTTCCGACGCCAAGGTCATCGCGCGAGCCGGAGGAATGCCTTCCATCAATCTTCAGGTGCGGAAGAAGCGGGACGCCGACGCCATCACGCTGGCGAAGGAGGTCAAGAAGCTGGTCCGGGAGCAGGAAGGCGACGCGGCCAGGCTCGGTATCAAGTTCGTGCTGACCGACGACTGGTCCTTTTTCATCAAACGGCGGCTCAATGTCCTTCGGTCGAATATGATTCAAGGCGGGATTCTGATCCTGGCGGCGCTCTTTCTGTTTCTCGATTGGCGTCTGGCGTTGGTGGCGGCGGCGGGCGTGCCCATTTCATTCGGCCTCGCCATGCTGGTCGGATCGCAGTTCGGGCTGACCATCAATCTTCTGTCCCTGCTCGGATTCATCATCGTTCTCGGCATGCTTGACGACGACTCGGTAGCCGTCGCGGAAAACATTTACCGGCACCTCGAAATGGGCAAGCCCCCCCAGCAGGCTGCGGTGGACGGCGTCCGGGAGATCATGCTGCCGGTCCTCGGCTCCGTCATGGCAACCTCGGCGGCGTTTATTCCGTTCGCGCTGATCGAGGGAATCATGGGGAAGTTCATGTTCATGATCCCGGTCATCGTGATTCTCTGTCTTGTCGCGAGCGTCCTCGAGGCGTTTTTCGTTCTGCCCGCGCACGTCCTGGACATCCTGCCCTACGGCCGGCCCGTGAGCGAGAAGCGGGACGGTCGCTGGTACGCCGCCATCATTGCCGCCTACCGGAGAATTCTGCGATGGTGCGTCGTGCATCGATACAAATTCCTGGCGATCGTCTTCGCCGGTCTGATCGTCACCGTCGGCGTGGCGACGATGCGGCTGAAACTCGTGATGTTCCCGCCAGGCCTCATCGATCAGTTCTTCGTTCAAGTTGAAATGCCGGAAGGCACCTCGGTGGCGGAGACGGAGCGGGCGGTCTCGGAGATCGAGCGCGTCATCCTCAAATTGCCGCCGTCGGAACTCGAAGCCCTGACCGCCACCGCGGGCCTCAAGGGATACGAGCAGACGGAACGGCGCGGCACGCATTACGGACAGGTCCGGGTGTTTCTCGTGCCTCAGGAAAATCGCGCGCGTCAAACCGACGCCATCCTGGAGGAACTGCGGCCGGAGATGATGAAGATCGGCGGCATCCAAAAGCTGGTCGTCGAAAAACTCCGGCCCGGTCCGCCGGTGGGCATGGCGGTGCAGGTGCGCGTGCGAGGCGACGACCCCGGCACGCTTCAGGAAATCGCCGGCCGCATGAAGGCGGAACTCCGGGCCATGGAGGGGACCACCGACATCAAGGACAATTTCGAGGGCGGCAAAGCGGAACTGCGGGTCCGGATCAACCCGACGGAAGCGGCCTATGCCGGAGTTTCGACGGCGGAAGTGGCGCGGCATATTCTGTACGCGTTCGAGGGCGGCGAAGTCACGAAGATCCGGCGGACGACCGAAGAGGTGACCGTCAAAGTCAAATTCGAACCGGAGAGCCGTCCCCATCCTCAATCTCTGGACGGCGTTTTGGTGCTGAACAAGTTCGGCCGGCAGATATCGCTGTCGCCGCTCGTGCGCGTCTCTCATGAAACCAGCCCGCCTTACATCGAGCGGTACAATTTCAAGCGGGCCATTCAAATCACGGCCGACGTAGACAACGTCAAAGTGACGTCCTATCAGGCCAATGCGCGTCTCCGGGATTTTTTCCGCGGCATCGAAAGGGATTATCCGGGATACGACGCGATCTATGGAGGAGAGGAGGAGCGAACCCAGGAGTCGATGAGGTCGCTCCGGAAGGGGTTTGGGGTGGCGGTCTTCCTCGACTTGATCATTCTGGCCGCGCTCTTTGGATCGTATATTCAGCCTTTCATCATTCTCCTCACGATTCCCATCGGCCTCGCCGGCGTCGCATGGGCCCTGATGCTCCACGGCGCGCCCGCGTCCTTCATGGCGCTCTTGGGCGTTGTGGCGATGACGGGCGTCGTCGTCAACAACGCCATCGTGCTGGTCGATTTCATCAACCGGAAAAGGGACGAGGGCATGGCCATCGAAGACGCCGTGGTCGAAGCCGGGGCCACGCGCCTCCGGCCCATTTTCGCCAGCTCTATCACGACGCTCCTCGGACTCTTCCCGACGGCGTATGGCATCGGTGGCTACGAACCCTTTGTTGCGCCCTTGTGCCTGGCCCTCGCCTGGGGCCTGGCGCTGGCCATGCCGCTCACCCTGTTCGCGATCCCCACGGCCACCGTGATCGTGGACGACGTCGTCCGCAGATTCAGGCGGAAGGATTTCGCCGGCGCAGGTTCTTGTAAACCACAGCCACCAGAATAATCGAAAAAGCCAGAAGCCTGATCAGATAGAAGAACGGATCGCCCTCCCTGGGATTGTCCGAAAGGGCAAGGGCGGTTCGGTTCACTCCCTCGATTCCGAAGGAGACGCCGAAGGCGAGGAAGAGCCGGTCGCGTGTTTCCCGCCAGAAACGCAGAAAGAACAGCGCTGCGGTGACGGAGGTCATGGCAATTGCGCCGAGGAGGAAGAGCGTCACTTGCCGTCCTCCCAGATGAGACCGTAGAGAAGGATCGACATCGCCGCCAGCGCGGTGAGGTTGCGCGGCAGGAAGAGGTCGATGTGCGGCACGACGACCATATCCACAAAGACGAGACAATTGTTGGCCATGAGCCCCAGAAAACAAAGCGCGGACCAGAGCAGGAGCTTGTGCCGGATCCGGCGATAGCCGAGCATCAGCACGGCGGCGCAACCGAGGGCGGTCGCGGCGCAGAGGAGATAGACGAGTCCCGCCATCAGTCGAACTTCCGGATCCGAAATGAGTCGGCGAAGCTCCGCACACCGGAACCGGCGTTCCCGTGAATGAGGTTTGTCACCGCGATGAGGCGTTTGGCGTAGGTCACCGCCACGCGGTCGACCAGAGACGCCAGATTCTCCGACTTCGGCTGATAGCGGCCTCGAGGTCGGCCACCGAAGCTATGTGGCGAAGGACGATATCCCGGATGTCCTGCGGTATGAGGTCGCCCCTCATCTCTTGATTGCCCGTGTTCACCATATAAAAGTTTTTATCTCCATCGGGCGGCAAATTCAAATTTCCCCGTATGGGTGCCGGACATAGACTTATAGACTTATTGCGGCAGCGATCGCATGATTCCCCCGTATGCCAATAAGTCTATAAGTCTATGTCCGGCACCTATTGAGGCCATTTCCATGTTGCAGCTTCTTGCGGGTTGCCGTTTTCCATCCATGCCCGTGCGATCATGTCCCAGTGCGGGCCGAAGGGGATCCATGTTGTTCTTCGCTCCTCAAAATATCTTATGGCCTTGTCCGCATCGCCGGACTCCAGAGCCGAAATCCCCGCCAACAGGAGGCCCACGGCGACGCGTTTCTCTATTTTGAGGGATTTCCAGAGCTTGATGTTCTTGAGCGCATAAGCGTCGGACTCCGCCGGTCGATTCAGTTTTGCATACGCCTCGGTCAGGGACAAACAGCATGATTCATAAAGGACTGCGTCATGGTCAGCATCGAGGATCAGTTTGGATGAGATTTCGATCGCCTCTTGCGGGCGATTCAATCGGATCAGAATGACGGCTTTGATGGCGCGCGAAAATAATCGGATGCCGTGGACAATCTCGGAGGTTGAACGGGGTTCAAACCGTTCCGTCGCCCGGTCGATGTGATCCAGCGCGGCCGGAAGATCTGCGCCGCTGTTGAGAAAGAACATCGCGTATTCGAACAACGAGCATGCTTCCGCATCAGGGTCTTCGAGTGCGCGGCTCATCTCCAGCGCTCTTTCGATCATGCCGCGTCCCGACTCGCGATTGCCCATGGATTCGAGGCTGCCCGCAAATCCAATGAGGATGGCCAAGTGCCTGGACGGGGGGGTGCCGTGCGCCATCAAAGATTGTGTCAACCGATCCAGCCACGGCGTTCTTTGGCCGGAAACATTTGCGATCCCGAGGTTCATCTCGGCGTACAGACCGGCCCATGCCAGCCGGCTCAGGACATCGGGGTCTGTCGTCGCACCCGAGAGCCTTTCGATCTCGGAAAAGGCATCCGTAAAATAACCGGACTTGAGTTTCGCCATGACTCCTGCGACAGCGTCGCCTACGATGCCTTGATTGCCCGCATTCACCATATCAAAGTTTTTACCTCCATTGGGCGGCAAATTCAAATTTCCTATTGGTCACCAGATCCCGCCCATGCGAACCATGCGGTTGCCAGAAGGCCGAAGGCTGCGGCGGTCAGGAGATTCACCTTGGGGTCGATCTGCCAGAGGAAGGCGCCGGCGAAGGCGGCGAGGGCTACGATGCTGTCGCGGATCAGGTAATAGCGGCCAAAGGCCGAGGCCTTGGCATGGTCCGGCGCGAGCTCCATGATCAGCGCTTTGCGGGTCGGCTCGCCGAATTCTTTCAGGCCACGGAGCACAAACGCCGCCAGGAGCGCATCGAATGACCGGCAAAAAAGGAGGGCCAGCGGAAAGAGCGCGAAGAAGAGGAAGGTGAGGACGACGAACGGCTTTTTGGATCCCCGGTCGGCGAGCCAGGCGACAGGCACATAAACGGCCATCGCCGTCGCCATTTCGACGGCCGTCAGGATTCCGAACTGGCCGGCGGAAACGGGCGATTCGATGGTTTTCATGCACCACACCACGACAAAGGCGTAGGGGATCTGCTCGCAAAACCGCACGAGGATGTCGGCCACGAGGAGATTCTTCAGGGCCGGAGGGAATCTGAGCCGGAGGATGGTCATGACGCCGCCGCCTGCTCCGCCTCCGGCCGCCGCCCGATCGTGGGCGGGGGCGTCCGGGCTCAGCAGTTTCTGCTGAATGAGTATCGACACCACAGCCATCAGGACCGCCATGCCGAACCCCGCCCGGATCCCGGCGACCGTTCCCCACCGGTCGATCAGGAGGCCGCCCACGACGGGCCCGAGCGCCATCGGAATTCGCGCGACCATCGAGTGCATGGACACGCCCATCGTCCGTTTGGCGGCGGGAAGCAGTTTGAAGATCATGTCCATGGTCGCCGGCAGGGAGATGGCGCCCCAGGAAAGAAAGAAGAGGGAGCCGACGATGACAGCGGGCCAGACGGGAATCGCCATCACGATGACGAACCCGAAAATAGCCATGAGATTGAACACAAGCAGTGAGCGCTTTGCGCCGAATCGATCGGAGCAATACCCGCCGGCGAGGGAATAGAGGGCGGAGAGAAAGTTGTCGAGCCCCTTCAAAAACCCGATGGCGACAGGTCCGGCGCCGAGCGCGAGGATGTAGATGGGAAGGAATCGCTCGGCCATGCGGTTGCCCATGCCGACGAGGATGACCATCGCCAGAACGGCCGCCAACCCGGCTTTGAGTCCGAGGAATTCAATGAGGCGCCGCATCGGCATGGATCAGGCGAGCGCCAGCGCCGCGGATTTGCAGGCCGCGGTCAGGAGAACGACAGCGAGAATGCGGCGGAGGGCAACGTTCGAGAATTTCCTGGATCCCCAGTGAGATCCCAGGACGCCTCCGGCGGCGGCCGCGGCCGCCCACCAGATCCACCCGGCCGGCCACTGCACGGTCACATGGGCGTGTCCCAGGAGGCCGGAGGCCGAGTTGAGCCAGATGAACGCCGCCGAAACCGCCGCGGTTTCCTTGGCGCTTCCCCAGCGCTTCAGGATAAAAAGGGGGCTCAGGAAAATTCCGCCGCCCACGCCGACCATGCCTGATACAAACCCGATCAACGCGCCGACCGCCAGCGAGAGAGGCATCGGCGGGAGAAACTCCGCGCCGTCGGCGGCCGGCGCAGCCGCGAAGGCGAGCCGCGCGCCGGCCCAGACCAGGGTGGCCGCCAGGACGAGACCGTATATTTCCAACGAAATCGGCAATCGCGCGCCGGCGTAGGACATCGGAATGGACGAGAGCGCAAACGGCCACAGGAGGCGAAACCGGAAATGGCCCGCGCGAAAATACTGGACGGCGCCGATACCCGCCACGAGCAGGTTGAGCGCCAGCGCGCCCGGCTTCATCACGGCGGCCGGCACCGACAAAAGCGCCATGACGGCCAGATATCCGGACGCGCCGCCGTGCCCGACGGACGCATAGAGGGCGGCGATGAGCGCGACCGCTGCAGAAACGCCGATCGTTTGGAGCGCTTCAGGGAACATGTCGGTGAGTCTATCACGAGTGGGTGAAAGGCTGTAAGACATGGACCCTTTAATTTCATTCGGAGCAATGCTACTGATCGTCTGTATACTTATGAGCGGCATTGAACCATCGGTGTCGATATTGCGACTGCTTCGGACGGGTTCGCTGTCCGGATATCAACTTGCGCGGCTTCTGCGCGGGGTGCGGCCGGAGATTCTTTCGGACGGCACGGGACTGATTTATCCGATGCTCCAGCACATGGAGTGCGAAAAATTGATATCAGCCGCATGGAAACGTCCCGGCCGCGGCAGGCGCTGTCGCTGTTATTCGTTGACCTCGAAAGGGAGGCGCTTGCTCGCGCGGCAGGCCGATGAGCCCTCGCGTTGATTGCCAAACGGGGCGATTTACAGTATGGTGAGGTATTGAAACGCATTGCGAAGATGCCCGAGGCGGACCGGCCCCGGGAGAAGATGGTGCGAAAGGGCCCCGGGTCGCTGACGGACGCCGAACTGATCGCGGTCCTTCTCGGCACGGGAACCGGCGAGCGGGATGTTTTGAAACTTGCCGCGGCCGTTGAGCGCCGGTTCAACGGCCGCCGGCGCGTTCCGACGGTCGCGGAGCTGAAGGAGATCAAAGGACTCGGCACCGCAAAGGCCTGCCAGATCGCCGCGGCCTACGAAATCGGGCGGCGTGGCGCGGCGTCCGGCGCGCGTGTGACCGGGCCGGAATCATTCCTTCCTCACATATCGTTTATTGCAACCAAGCGTCAGGAGTATCTTGTCTGTATTTCGCTAAGCGGCGCCGGCGAAGTACTCGGATGCCGGGTCGTGACCGTGGGGATTCTGGATTCGACGATGGCGCATCCCCGCGAGGTTTTCGCCGATCCCATCACGGACCGCGCCGCCGCCGTCGTCCTGGCCCACAATCATCCGTCCGGGTCGGCGCGGCCCAGCCGCCGGGACCTGCGCTTGCACCGGCGCCTGGCGGAAGCGGGCCGGATCCTGGGGATCGAGGTTGCGGACCATCTGATTCTGACGCGGGGGGAATTCTTCAGCTTCAAGAAACACGGCTTGATTTAAAGCCCCTATTTTTCCTCGAAAAGCTTCCGTACGGCCGTGCCGAGGGAGTCGGCGATTTTCTGGATGTTGCGCAGGCTGACGTTGCGTTCGCCGCGTTCGATTCCGCCGATGTAGGTCCGGTGAAGATCGCAGGCGTCCGCGAATTCCTCCTGGGACCAGCCCTTGGCCTTCCGCAATTTTCGAATTCTTTCCCCGAAGCGCGCCTGTACAGGGTTCCTGCCGGAATATTTTTTCTTCATGCGGGATACTCATAACCGGTCGGATGACAAAAGGTCTACAGACGATCCGTAGCATTTTTCCGGCCCGCGCGGGCCTAGATGAGCGGGATGACTTTGATTCTTCGGAGGGCGGGATCGTACTTGAACCGGACGAAGGAGAGGGGCTTCAGAACGGCATAGGCGGCGTGGCCGATGAGAACTTTGACGCCCGGGTGGACGCGTCCCCGCACGTCCAGGATACCGTCGGTCCGGTTCTTCATGGTCTCCACGAACTTGGCTTCCTCCTCCTGGATTTTTCGCACTCTGTTACTCAACACCACGATGGTTTTGACCAGCTTCAAAACGTCCCGGCCCTCGCTCGTGACCGCTCCCGACTGGAGCGTTTCGGCCGAGAGGCCCGCCTGCGAAAGCGCCTGTTCGGCGTCCGAGAGCGCCTTTTGCGCCGCCTGCAGGCGCGTCTTCAACTTGGTCAGCGCGAGGAGGCTGTCGGGTGAAATGCCAAGCTGGACGACCGTGGTCTCGCCGGAGGCATTGCCGAGTTCCCGGACCTGCACGCGCCGGCCGGCGTGGAGCCGGCCGCCGATGACGATGCCGCGGCCCTCGCCGACCATCACCGCCTCACCGGCCGCGAGGTCGCTGCGGATGGCGCTCTGGGTTTTCAAAATCCCGCCGGCCAGGACCGTCGCCTGTTCGATGAATCGGGCGCTGATGTCCCACGCGGCCTCGATGAATGCGATGCCGGAACCCTGGATTCCCTTGTTGATGAAGATGCTTCCGCCGGCCGATCTCACCGTGGCCGCCTCCACTCCGCCGTCGATGGCGATGTCCTTCCCGGCCTCGATCAGAAGGCCGCTGCGGACCCAGCCGCGCACCACGAGTTCGCCCGGGAACGTCACGTGTCCGACGGAAATGTCGACGTCGCTTTCCAGCACCATCATTTTTTCGATGTCGATGGCCTCGTCCGAGACGGCGACACGGCCGGATTCCTTCGCGTAGAAGACGCCGGCGTCGGCGTCAAACGAAACGCCATCGCCCACCCGCGGCGAGATCGCTTTCACGGGCGGCGGCGGAATTTCCCAGCCGAACACGTCCTTGCCGGGCGATCCGGGCGCCGGGGGCAGGAGCTTCGCGATTTTTTGTCCCTGCTCCGCGGTTTCGATGTGTGCGGCGGGAATGAACGCGGCGTCATCGCCCCGGGCAGGTTCCATATCTTTTCCGAGCGCCACGATACAGCCGTCCCGGCCGGCCTGCACGGGGACGCCTCGGGCAATGCAGGCGCCGCGGACCTTGTCGGTGCGCCCTGTCTCCACCGCCTTCTCGATGGCCGCCTCATCAAGGCCAAAGACGATTTTTTGCTCCTGAATTTGTTTGAACACATCCATGAGGGAAACCGGCTTGCCGTCGGAGGCGGGCGGATCGACGTCGAGTTCGACCTTCATGCCCTGATCGAGAACATGGAGCCGGCAGACCCCGGGCGCCGCCGGCATGCCCAAAAGCTGCATCAGGCGGGGACCGAATCGCCGGGACATCTCGCGAATTTCCTCGCAGGTCGCCTCCGAGGTTTCCGCGCGTGAAAACATGATTTTCTCGAACTCCGAATCCACATCGACGTCGCCTTCCGTGGCCGCAAGGTCCGTCAGCACCCGGCCCAGCCTGTTCTCGAGGCGGTCCATCTCCTTCTCCGTCAATTTTATCTCCGCACCGTTCGGGCGAGATTCCGTCATGGAGTGGCGCCGTCCGGTCTTTCGGCGTCGCTGCGATCATCCGCCGCAACCAGCCGCGACGCCAGTCCGCTGCCGCGAAACGTCCTGACCGGCTTGAAGGGCTCGTCCGCCGCTTCGTCGTCGGCGCCCCCGCGTTCCGCCGGGGCCCCGGCGGACGTTTTGGTGACAGGCGCGACCCCCGCATGTTTTCTCAGCTTCTCCATCAGGACCGGCACCTTGAACGGCTTCACGAGATAATCAACCGCCCCGGCCTCGATGGCCTTCATGATCGTTTCCTTGTCACCCATCGCCGTCATCATCACGATCCTGGGTTTGTCGGCCGCGCCCGATGACATCACCTCCCGGCAGACCTCGATGCCGGACAGGCCGCGCGGGAGATTGATGTCGAGAAGGACGAGCGCGGGCCGGATTTCAGCGAGGGCCTTGAGCGCCCGCCGGCCGTCCGCGGCCAAATCGACCTGAAATCCGAAATCGGGCAGGAGCTTGCTCAAATACTCGCGGATGTCCGTATCGTCCTCCACCACCAGGATCCGTTTGGGATCGGTCATGTCCCCCCGCGCAGAGCCTCGCGGACCTTTTTTGCCAGCATTTCCGGTTTATACGGCTTTCGAAGAATAAATTGGCCGGCGGCCGGCCCGCCGTGATCGATGATCGATTGATCCGTGTATCCCGATGCGAACATGACTTTCATGCCGGGCCGCTCGATTCTCAGTATGTCCGCCACCTCCCGGCCGTTTATTCCGGTCAACACGACGTCCGTGATCAAGAGATCAATGGGCCGGCCGTGCGCCCGGGACATGCGCACGGCCGCCTCGCCGCTCCCGGCCTCCAAAACGTCGTAGCCCAGTTTCTGCAGAATGAACGCCGAGATTTTCCGCACCGGCGTCTCGTCCTCGACCAGAAGGATGGTTTCTCCGCCGCCTGATTGGGAGGCGGCCGGGCGGCCGTCGTGCGGCCGCCGGGAGGCCGTCGGGAGGCCTTCGGGGACGCGGGGCAGGAAGATGTTGAAGGTCGTTCCAAAGCCCGGCGCGCTGTCGACCGTTATGTGTCCCCCGCTTTGCTTGACGATACCGTAACAGATCGACAGTCCGAGCCCGGTTCCCCGCCCATGCTCCTTGGTCGTAAAAAACGGCTCGAAGATCCGGTCCAAAATCTCCTTGGGCATGCCCGCGCCCGCGTCGGAAACCGTGAGGAGCACGTAGGGCCCGGGCGCGACGTCGGGGGTTTCTCCCACGTGTTTTTGATCGAGTTCCACAGCAGCGGTTTCAAAACTCAGCACGCCCCCCTGCGGCATGGCGTCGCGCGCGTTGATCGCCAGATTGACGATCACCTGCTCCATCTGGGTCGGATCGACGCGGACGGTCAACCCATCGCCGGACAGTTTGTGCGTGATGAGAATGTCCTCGCCGATGAGCCGTCTCAGCAATTTCTCGGAATCGAGAATCACCTCGTTCAGATTCAATTCAACAGGCTCGAGGATTTGCTTTCGCGCGAAGGCCAGCAGTTGCTGGGTCATGCGGGCGGCCCGGTCGGCGAGGCGCTCGATTTCGAGCAGGTCCGCGTGCACCGGGTGGCCGGGCGCCACCGTTTCGATGCCGACGCAGGTGTATCCCATGAGCGCCGTCAGAATGTTGTTGAGATCGTGCGCGACCCCGCCGGCCAACTGGCCGATGGCGTCCATTTTCTGCGCCTGGTCCAGCATCGCCTGGAGTTTCACCATGGTCCGCCGGTCCTCCGCCTCTTTCAGCGCGCGGCGGACGGCCGGCGCCAGTTTGTAGAGTTTGTCCTTAAGGACGTAGTCGGTGGCGCCGTTCTTCATGATCTCCACGGCCAGCTCCTCGCCGATCGTTCCGGTGACGAGAATGAACGGCACGTCCGGGCAGAGGTCTCTTGCCTTGAGGAGCGCGGAGAGTCCGTCGAACCCGGGGTTGGTGAAATCGGAGAATATGAGGTCCGGTTTAAACTCATGGAGCGAAGTGGCGTACTCCGCCTCCGTCTTGACGTGCAGGAACGAGAAATCGATCCCCATCCCGGAGACTGCGCGGCGCATGAGTTCCGCGTCGGCCGCAATGTCTTCGAGGATCAGAACCTTCACTTTCGGCGCCATCCGTAGGGCTCCTTTCATCCAGGCGGCTGATTGAGGACGAGCCAGTAAAGCCCGAGTTCAACCACCGATTTGCAGAATTTCTCGAAATCGACCGGCTTGACGATGTAGCTGTTGACGCCGAGCCGGTAGCTGTCCAGGACGTCCTTTTCCTCCCTGGACGAGGTCAGGACGACGACCGGGATGGGTTTGGTCCGCGGGTCGGCCTTGATCCGGCCGAGGACCTCCAAGCCGTCGACTTTGGGCAATTTCAAATCGAGTAGAATGATCTTGGGAATTTGCTCCACCGAACGCTGCGCGTACGCTCCGGTCGCGTAAATGAAATCGAGCGCCTCCGCCCCGTCCTTGACGTGGTGGAGCCGGTTGGCCAGATGGTTTTTCTTCAGCGCGCGGATCGTCAGTTCCGCGTCGTGCGGGTTGTCCTCCACGAGGAGGATTTCGACGCTGTCGAGGTCCATGCTCACGCTCCTTCCAGGGGTAGCGCGAAATAGAATGTCGCGCCCTTGTTGAGTTCGCCCTCGGCCCAGACGCGGCCGCCGTGCCGGTGAATGACGCGCTGGACAATCGCCAGGCCCACGCCCGTGCCCTCGAACTCGTCGGCCGGATGCAGGCGCTGAAACACGCCGAACAATTTATGGACGTACTTCATGTCAAAGCCCGCGCCGTTGTCCCTGACCCGAAAGACCGTCTCGCGCTCCCCGGCGTCGGCGGAAATTTCGACTTGCGGCGCGGCGGCCCGGCGGGTGTATTTGAACGCGTTTGAAATCAGATTGATCCACACCTGCTTGATCAGCGCCGGATCGCCTTGGATGCGGGGCAGATCGCCGACGCGGGCGTCGACGTGCGCGCCGTTTTCCTGCCGCCGCATCTCCTCCACGGCGTCACGCGCCTGCGCCGTCATGTCCACCGGTTTTTTTTGAAGCTCCTTGCGTCCGAGCCGGGACAGGGTCAGGAGGTCGTCGATCAGATCGCCCATTTTCTGCATGTGTTCCCGGATCACGGCCAGCATCCGCAGCCCCTCGGAGTCGAGCTGTCCCGCGTAATCCTCGATGAGGATGCGCGAGAATCCGTCCGCCACCCTCAGGGGCGCGCGCAGGTCGTGGGAAACCGAATAGGTGAAGGCCTCGAGTTCCTTGTTGGCCCACTCAAGCTCCGCGCCGGTCTCGCGGAGCCGGTCGGCGATGGCGGCGCGGCCGTCGGCGGCCTCCTTTTCGAGCCGCGCGCGCAGCGTCTCCATTTCCTTGTTCTTGAGTTCCTCGATGATCCGCAGGTTCTCCTCCTGGAAAAATTTTCTCCGAAGCAGCGCCCGGACGCGGCCCTTCACGACGCCGATGTCGCTCGACTTGCCGACGAAATCGTCCGCGCCCGCGTCCAGGCCCCGCGTCATGTCGTCCTTCGTCTCGTGCGCCGTCAGCATGAGGACGACGACGGGGTCGGACATGCGATACCGGATTTCGTGGATCCGGCGGCAAACTTCGATTCCGTCCATTTCCGGCATCATCAGGTCGAGGAGGATGCAATCGAAACCCCGGCGCTCGAGCAGGGCCAGGCCGTCGGGTCCGCTCGGCGCGTTTTCTACAAGATATCCTTCGGCCTTCAGTTCCTCCGTCAGATACTCCAGATACGTCCGGCTGTCGTCGATGGCCAAAATTCTTGCCTGCCGGAAATAGGCGTCGGTCGGCCCCAGGACCGACATCTGCCGGCGCGATTTGCGCAGGAGGGACCGGACGCGGATGAGGAGGATGTCATCGTCATCGGACTTGGAGACATAATCGTCCGCGCCGCCTGCAAGGGCGTGGACTTCGGACTGGCCCTGGTCCTCCGCCGTCATCATCAGGATGGGGATTCCGCGGGTGTTGATGTTCATCCGGATGCGCTGGCAGAGTTCGTCGCCGCGAATGCCGGGCAGCCAGAAGTCGAGGATGACAAGATCAGGGACGCGCCGGTTGATCTCCTCCAGCGCCTGCTCGGCGTCCTGCGCCGTCACGACGTCCCACGCTTCGCGTTCGAGAAGTTCCCGGAGTTTGAGGGCCTGGGTTTCGGAGTCCTCGACGATCAGGATGCGGCTTCCCCGGCTCATGGTTGGCGCACCGTCGCCGGAGGAACCGCGGCCAGCTCCCGGATCCGCCGTGCGATCTCGTGCAGCGGCAGGGATTCGCAGACCGCGCCCCTTTTCATCGCGGCGGCGGGCATGCCGTAGACCACGGCCGTTGTTTCGTCCTCCGCGATCGTGTATCCTCCGGCGCGCTTCAGCGCCAACAGCCCGTCCGCGCCGTCCTCGCCCATGCCGGTGAGGAGCACGCCGATGGAGACCGTGGCCTGATGCCGGGCGAGCGATTGGAACAGGACCGACCCCGACGGGCGCTGGCCCGAGACGCATTCGCCGGCGCCCAGCGTCAGCGCGCGGGCGTTCATTTCAAGATGCCGCTCGGCGGGCGCCACGTAGATTTTTCCGGGCGACGGGATCTCTCCCTCGCGCGCGATCTTCGCCGTGAAGGGGCAGGCGGAACTCAACCACGAAACGAATCCCTCGAGAAAGGCCGGAGAGATATGTTGAACGAGCAGGATGGGCAGCGGAAAAGGTTCGGGCAGATCGCCCAGCAGTCTGGCGAGCGCGGACGGGCCGCCGGTCGAACACACGATCGCCAGCAGGCCGTAGGAGGCGACCGTTGGGCGAGCGGCGGACGAGTCCCGCGCGATGCCGGTCCTGCCCCCGGTCGCAGGAGGCTTGGCGGCCGGAACGAAGTCCAGATTCCGGTCGATGCGCTGTTTGACCAGCCGGACATCGCTCATGATCGCGAGTTGCCCGCAGAGGTTGCCGGCCATGGCCGCGTAGTCTTCGTGCCCCATCCCGGCCGGTTTTTCCACGATGGCCAGCGCGCCGGCCCGCAGCGCGTTCATCGAGATCTTGAGGTCCTCCGACTCGACGCTGGCCGACACGACCACGATGGGCGTCGGCCGTTCGGCCATGATGCGGCACGTGGCCTCAAAGCCGTTCATTCCGGGAAGCCGGATGTCCATGGAGATGACGTCGGGATGGTCGCGCGAAAGGCGCCGCAAGGCCTCTTCGGCCGAGGGCACGGCCGCAACGACTTCGAACCGCGAATCGGCGGAGATGATGTGCCGGAGATATTCGCGGGCGACATCGGAGTCCTCGACGATCATGACACGGATTTTTTTCACAGGATCTGGCGGAGGGTGTCGAGCAAGTCCTTCTGATCGAACTTCCGCTTCATGATGTACGCGTCGGCGCCGAGCGCAAGCCCGCGCGCCTGGTCCTCGCGGCTCTCGAGCGACGTCACGAGGATGACGGGCATGTGTTGGAGTTTGCGGTCCTTTTTCATTTCCTCCAGCAACTGAAATCCGTCCATGCGCGGCATCTGGATGTCGGCGACGACCAGGTCGACGGCCTCGGTTTTCAGGCGCGCCATCGCCTCGATGCCGTCCACGGCCAGCGTCACCTGATAGCCGTTGGCTTCCAGGAGGCTCTTTTCGAGTGTGCGGGTCGTGATCGAATCGTCGACGACGAGGATGACCGGTACGGGTCGCGGCTCCGCCGGGCGCTCGGCCATCTGGATCAGCGGCCGATCCATGGATTCGTTGAGGGATTCAATGAGCCGCTGGGTCGAGAGCACCGGGAACACCGTTCCGTCGCCGAGCGTGACGGCGCCCGACACGCCCGTGTGGGGCTGGATGGCCGGAATGTCCTCCAGAAGGCCGTCCTGGACCGACAGGAGCGCATCGACGGCCACCGCGAGGCGCCGCGGGCCGGACTTCAGAATGAACGCGGAAAGATACGGACCGTCCAGCCGGATGGCCGGGGATCCGAGTTTCAGAAGCTGCGACAGACTCACGATCGGCACGGGAGCATCCCCGGGCGATCCCTTCAGACGCATCATCGTCCGGCCTTCCACGCTCTCCAACGCCTGCGGCTTGACCCTCGCCACCTGCTCGATCCCGAACACCGGCAGGCCGAAGATCCGCTCATTGCAGGAAACGAGGAGCATGCGGTGGGCCGAGACGGTGAGCGGAACTTCAACGTAGAAGGTTGTCCCGCCGCCAAGGGCTGTCCGCCCGTCGTTTGAGCGAACGCCGGCTTCTCCCTGAAGGCGGCGTGCCGCGTCGGCGACGACGGAGAGGCCGATCCCGCGGCCGGAGAGTTCCGTCACGTATCGGGCGGTGCTGAATCCGGGTAGGAACACGACTTTCAAAATGTCGCCGGCGTCCGCCTGCGCGCGGGATTCGGAGAGGAATCCTTTCCGCGCCGCCGTTTCGGCGATCTCCTTGAGATCGATCCCCCGGCCATCGTCGGAGACATCGACGCGAAGCCGCCCGCCGAGAATCTCCAGCCGCAATTGCACGCGGCCGGCGGCGGGCTTGCCGCTCTTGCGGCGTTCCGCCGGCGGCTCAATGCCGTGCGCGACGGCGTTTCGCAGCATGTGCATGACCGGATCCTTGAGCGTCTGCAGGACCATGAGATCGGCTTCGGTGTCGAGTCCGACCGCCGCAAACTCGACCTCCATTCGCTGATCCCCGGCGAGATCACGGACCATTTTTTGAAATCCGTCAAACACCGTCTCGGCGCGGACCATCCTGGCCCGGCGCAGATCCTCCCGCAATTCCTCGCTGAGACTCTGGAGACCCCACGCGGTGCGCTGCTGGAGAATTTTTGTCCGTTGAAGTCCCCGGCTGAGCGTTCGCCAACGCCGGTCGATTCTTTCAAGCGCGTGCGCCAGTCGCCCGTGCTCTGGACGCGCTTGCGCCTTCCGGAACACCGCCGCGAGGTCCGACCGCAGTCGGCCCCAGTCCCGCTCAAAGTCCGTCCCCTCGCGGCCGGCGCGTCTCAGGAGAGCGGTGACGAGTTCCTGCCGCTGACATTCCTCCAGCAACCGGCTGGCCTGCCGATGGAACCGGCCGAGGACGGCGGCGCCGATCCGCACCGTCGATTCGGCGTCCGCCGGGTCAGCGCCTCCGGCGCCGGATGAGGGCGTGGACGCCGCGACCGGCGCAGACGCGGAAATCAGCCGGGCGATGGTTTCCAACACCCGTGTCGGTTCGGGCGGATTTCTTTTTTCGGCAACCTCCGTCACCCAATCCTCAATCGCGTCGAGCGTCTGATGAACGGCCTCCAGCGCCGGCATGTCCAGTTTGAGCCGGCCGTCCCGAAGGTTCGAGAACAGCGTTTCGAGCTGGTGCGCGAGCGTTTCGATCGGCCGCAAATCGACGGCGCGCGCGGCGCCCTTCAAACTGTGCGCCCGGCGAAACGCCTCTTCGAGCTGCGCCGGCGCCGGCGCGGCCGACTCCCGGCCTTTGCCTTTGAGGATCGTCCGAATCCGGGACAGATGCTCCCTGAGTTCGATCTGAAACGTGGCGAACAGTTTCTGCCGGATGTCCATGCGTCCCGCCGCGGTTAGATTTTGTAGCGCTCGACGGATTTCATCAATTGCTGTCCCTGCGCGCCGAGTCCGGAGGCCGCCTTCTCGAGCTGGCGGGTGCCGGCGACCGTCTGCTCGCCGGCCTGACGGATGTTCTTCATCGCCTGTGACACCTGCTCAAATCCAATTTGCTGCTGGTTGGTGGCCGCCACGATTTGCTGAAAGGCCTGGACGCTTTCGAGGACGCCGTCGGACAGCCGGCGGATGGTCTGCTCCGCGACATCGCTTTGCTGTTTGCCCGATTCGATCCGTTTGACGGCCTCCTCGGTCAGCATCACCGACGTGTTGATGCCCTTCTGGATGTCGCCGAGGATTGTCCGGACCTGGCCGGTGGACGCGCGGGCCTGCTCGGCCAGATTCTTGATCTCGGCGGCCAGCACGGAGAAACTGCGGCCGTGTTCGCCCGCCGCGGCGGCCTCGATGGCCGCGTTCAGGGCCAGAAGGTTCGACTGCTCGGCAATGTCGTTGACGGTGGCGATGATGTCGCCGACGGTCTGCGTCTTCTCGCTGAGGGCGACGATGGTCTCCGCGACGGTCTCGGCCTGCTCACGGATCGACTCCATGATCCGGTTGGTGTTCTGCACGGCCTGGATGCCGCCGGCCACGGCCGCCGACGTGGCCTCCGTCGCCGCCGCCACCTGCCGCGCCCTGTCCGAAATCTGATGGCCGGACTGGCCGACCTCCTCCATCGTGCTGGTGGTTTCCTGCACCGCGGCGGCCTGCTCCTCGGTACTCGCCGCCTGCTGCTGCGCCGCGGCCAGAATCTCCGTGGCCGTCGAGTTCAGGTTTTCCGTCACGGTTCGTGTCTGCGACGCCAGATCCCGGAGACCGGCCACCATCTGGTTCAACATGCCGCCCAGCCGGCCCAGCTCGTCGCCGTTGCTCGAATCGGCCGCCCGGCGAGTGAGGTCGCCCCGGCCGACATGCTCGACAAACAGCATGAACTCGCCGAGCGGCCGCGAGATCGACTGCTGAATGAAGACGCCGGCGCCGGCGCCGACCAGAAGCGCCGCCACGAGAAACGCGATCACGGCCGTCCGGCCCTCCGTGTAGGCCTGCTCGGCCTCGGCCTCTCCCGCGCGCGTGACATCGGCGAGAAGCTGCTCGGCGTAGTCGATGTCGGCGTCCACGGTCTCACGCAGCCGCCGCACGTCGGGATCGGCCGCCGCGAGCTGCGTCCAGTCGTTTTTCTCCAGCCATGCGAGCTGGGACTCCACCGCCGCCGACAATTCCTGAAATGTGCCGAGCGTTTTCCGGAGCTGCTGGCGGACGCGCCCGAAGGCGCCGCCGCGTTTTTCAGTGAGCGCGGTCTTCTCATATTCGGCGGCCTTCGCTTCAAGGTCCTGGAGCACGGCGAGGGTCTCGTGCTTGCGCGCCCGCCACGACTCGCCGGAGTTTTCCTGCCGGGCCTCCGGCAGGCCCGCGCGCTTTTTCAGGGCCGATGTGACGGACTCCTCGCGCGCCGAGCGCATGCCATATTGACTTGAATTGGCGGCCAGAAGCCCCGCCATCATCGCGATTTCGCGTTCGGCGATCCGCGCCGTCAGCGTGTTGACTTCGCCGAGCTTGGAAATCGAAAACAGCCCGACGCCCAGCGCGAGGGCGATGACGATCGCAAATCCAATCAGAATCCTGGTTCGTATGGTGAATGTCATTGAGGTGAAACCTCCTTGAACAGGGGATGAAGAAAAACGGCGTCCAGATCGGGAAGGACCAGGCCGTCCGGACCGACGCCTTTGACGAAACGGCCGGGCGGATGGCCTGCGCCATCGGTCGCGGGGCTGAATGTTCCCGGCGAAACCTTGCGCACATCCCGGAGCCCGTCGACGCGAAATCCGATCCGGCCCTGGAATCTGCGCAGAAGCAGGACGGGCGCGGCGGACGGCGGTTCGGTGGGAGGCTGTGTTTCCGGCGCCGCTGCCGAAATCCCCAGCACGGAGCGGAGATTCACGATCAGGCGCAGTTCGCCATGCCAGTTTCCGACGCCGGCGACTTCCGGCGGCGCCAGCGGAACAGGCGTCACATCCGCCAGCAGAGCGACTTCGGTCAGATCCGCCAGATTCACTCCGTGCCGCTCGCCGGCCAGGTCGAAGACCAGAACGAGGGACGACCCGGCGTCTCCGGCGCCGACCGGGCGCCGCGCCGCGAGGCGCCGGGCTCTGGCCCGCCAGGCCTCCGATATTTTTTGGTCCCGTTCCACGGCGTTCACAGGACGGCCCGTGTCTCCATGTTGAGACGCGCCACCCCCCGAAGGTCCGAAACGGTCATGCCGTCGCCGTTCTCAATCGGCGTGTCGTCCGGAAGGCCCGCGAGAACGGAGAGGACGTTCTGAAAGGATCGGATGGCGCCCTTCGCATCGCCGCGCTTGTGGAGCAGAAGGCCCAGATGGTGGTGGGCGAGGGCGTTTCGCCGGTCCAGGTAGATGGCGTGGCGCAAGGTTTTTTCCGACGCGTCATAGTTTGCCACCTGCCGGAGGACGAGCGCGTAATAAAAATGAACGGAGGCGTTCAGAGGTTCGGCGTCGATCAGGCGCTCGTAGGCACGCAGCGCCGCGTCCCAGTCTCCCCGGTCCGCGAGCGACTGCGCGCCGGCGCGGGGCTCGACATCGGGCGCGGGCGGCATCACGTCCACGATCCCCCCTCCCCCGCCATAGGCGGGAGAGGGTTGGGGTGAGGGTGGCATGTGAATCGTTACATCGCCTGGTTTCTGATGGACAATGGCGCCGCCTATGTTGCGCATGGAAAAATGCTGAAAGAGATCGATCGAGAGATCCGACGGTCCGAGCGCGAGCCATCCGCGCTCCACAAGACACCCTTCAAATTGCGAAATGATTTTCCGGCAGAGGTCGCGGTTGAAATAGATCATGACGTTCCGGCAGAGGATCAGATCGAAGGCCTGCAGATCATGGAGAATCGACGGAAACGGATGCTTGACGAGATTGTGATACTGGAACGACACCGCGCGCCTGTAATCGGGCGCAATCGCGTGGTGCGCCCCCTGCGGGCGGAAGCACGCCGTCCGGACGCTGTCCGGCGTCGCGCGGAAGGCCCACTCGTCGTACACGCCGGCGGCGGCCCGCTGCAGAAACCGCCGGTTGATGTCTGTTCCCAAAATGTCGACATCCCACCCCGCCAGCGCCGCGCCGAGGTCGCGTTTCAGGAGAATCGCGATTGAATACGCTTCCGGTCCTGTCGCGCAACCCGCGCTCCAGATTCGGATCCGCCGCGTCGCCCTGTTTTTTTCGATGATCTCCGGAAACACGACGTCCCGCAGCGCGTCGAACAACTCCGGCTGGCGGAAGAAGTAGGTTTCGCCGATGGTCAGTTCCTCGACGAGCGCGTCCAGTTCCGTCTCGCCCGCCCGGCCGTCCTTCAGAAGACGCAAATAGGACGTGCAATCGCCGGCGCCGGCCACCTCCAGGCGGCGGTCGATACGGTCCGCCAGTTCGGCGTTCTTGTCGGCGTAGTAGGACAATCCGGTATGGTCGATGAGGTAGTCCTTCAAAGCGGGAAAGAGGGGATCGGACGCGAGATCGCTCGAGACCCCCGTCGAACCCGTCACGCGCGCGGTTTCGCCAAGTCGTTCAGCCGTTTTTGCTCCATCACCTGAAATTCGGCGATCCGGCGGCTCTCCTGTTCGAGCAGGACCCGCGCCGGCGAGAGAAGGTGGAATCGCCGGCCGTCGATGTCGATGTCGGCTTCGACACAGCCGTTGAATGTCTGCGACTGCGGGCATGGCAGAATATCTCCCGAAGGCACCGGACGGGCGGCCATGGCCTCGTCGGCGAAAAATCCAAGCGGGGCCTCTCTCGTCTCCATGATAATCACGCACGAGTACATGCGGCGCGCCGGTTCAGGCCAGTCGAACAGGCGGTCGAGCCGCATAACGGGGATGGCGGCGCCGCCCAGATTCAGAAAGCCCTCCAATATCCCCGGCATGGCCGGCGCCGTGGAAACGTCCGCCATCGGGACGATCTCCCGGACGTGCTCGCCCGGGATCGCCAGCGCGCGGCCGGACAGGGAAAAGAAAATGCAGAAACGGCTCACATCAAGGAGCCGGTTTGACGGTGGGCGACGGTGATTTCTGGCTGTAGGTCGCGGAATCCGACAGGGTGTCCAGCTCCCACGATTTGCCCTCCGGACAGGATGAGTAGGTCATCCCGTGGATTTCGATGGTGTCGCCGCCCGCAAATTTTCGGATAAGCCGGACCGCGTCGCCGGGACTCGTGTTGAGGAGGGTCCAACTGTTCAGGTAATCGTAGGAGGTGACCCCGGGCCCATAGGTGTCGTCGAACGTGTTGTCGACGCCATCGGAGGCGCTGCGCGAGTTGCCGAAGACGAACGCTGCGCCGGCCGCGAGATGGACCTTCTGTTTTCCGCCGCCGACGATCTGGCCCGGGTAATGGTCGATGGCGAAGGTGTTGCCTGCGTCGTCGGTGACGATGAGGCCGGACAGATCAACCGCGTGGCCGGTCATGTTGACCAGCTCGAAAAATTCGGCATTGGGCTCGCCGCCCGGCGGCGGATTGGCGGAAACCTCCGAGATCAGGACCTCGCCGCCGCGAACGGCCAGATGGTTGGGCCCGCCCGGCGTGCCGTGACCGGAGTCGCCGTAGGGGATCGACGCGTTGACCCAGTTTTTTCCCTGCGCGGCGTCGACCGACGTGTCGAGGAGTGACATGGACCGGTTCTCGGCCGCCGTCACGTCCTGCCTCGGATGAGCGCCGGTCGAGCTGTAGGACATCTCGGTGATGATGGCGTTGTCGCTCAGCCGGAAGACCACGAGTTCATCGTTGGCGTTGTCGAAATTCAGGTCCTGGTTCATGAAAATTCCGCCGAGGTCGTATCCGCCGACCTGAATCCGGTTCCCCGCCCGGCCGATGACTTTGAACTGGCCCGGCTCGATCCGGAGGGGAAACGGCCCGTCCACGTTGTAGATCCGGCTGACGGCTTCCGGATACGGGTCTCCGGTCGCGCCGCCGCCGTCCTGAACACCCAGCGTCGCCAGATCGATGGTCTTGGCCGACGGGTTGTACAGCTCAAAATATTCCGTGAGGTTCTCGTCGGCGGGCCCGTTGATCATGACCTCGGTAATGACGAGATCGCCGGCCACGGCCGTCTGGAGATCGCCGGGCGTCGGGTGTCGCGTATCGGTAACGGTGACCGTCGCGGTTCCCCGAAAGGCCTGCGGATCGGCGGCGTTTCGAAGCGCGGTGATCTCGGCGGTGATCGACCGATTTCGTTCGACGATCGCGGGGACCTCATAGCTTCGGAAGTCCGCCCGGATGTCGCCCGAATTGATTTTCAGGAAGTACGGCCGCTGCGTGCGGAACAGCCGGACCGACTGGGTGTCGACATCGTTGACGCCGTATCCCGCGCCGGGCGTGAGGACGGCCGAAAAGGTTTCCGTCAACGTGTGGGCGTTCACGGACGACGGCATCGAAACCGTCAGCGCCAGATCGTGAACATTCGGCCGGCCCGGCGTTCCGAACCCGCCGCTCCCTTTATACCCTCCGGGCATGCCGTACCGCTCGAGATTGGACGCGAGGGCCCAGTTGTTTTTGTTGTTGTTGTCGTAGTCCGGGTCGAGGAGGTCCGTGAGGGATCCCTGGAGGGCCGCGGTCCGGCCGTCCAGCTCGCTGGGGATCGGCCATCCGCCGTTCACCCCGTTGCCGAAATCGGGGAAGCCGGCGAAGAGGTCGCCATCGTAGGAGACTTCGTCGATCACCGTCCCCGTGTCGTCCTTAATACGGAGGGTGCCCTTGTCGTTGGACAGCGACGCGTTGTCGGGGTAGTCGTAGTCGAACGCGAATCCGGGGGTGAGGTTTCCGTCTCTGGCGAAGACAAAATATTTCCGCGGGTCAAGCACCGTTTCCGTCGAAACCGTGAACGTGGTCGAGACGCCGGTGCTGTCCACAAATTCGAACGTCAAATCCGTCAGCGCGGCCGGGCTGTCGGCGCGGTTGAAAATCTCAAACCATTCGCCGGTTTCATCCCGCCCATGCGCGTTGGGCAGAAATTCGGTGATGACGAGCGACCCAGCCGCCGGGGCGACGGCGGCGGGCGGGATGGGGGGCGTGTCGGAAGGGACGTCGTTGGGTGAGTTGGGCGTGCCTTTCTGGCTCATGTGGCCGAAGACAAGCGTGCTCGCGGACCAGTTCGATCCGCTGTTGTTGTCAGCGGTCGTGTCGGTGAGCATCATGCTTTTGCCCGTCGGGTTGGGCCATCCCGTTGTCGTGTACTCGACCCGGTCGATTTCGCCGATCCCGCTGACTTCCAGGATGACCTCATCCGACGTGTTCGCGAGATTGAATGCCGCGCCGTAGGCCGCCTCCACGCGCGCGCTGCCGTTCAGCCGCGCGTCGCGGGTCTTGCCGAAGACGAACGTCTTCCCCGGCGCAAGAAGCATCGCGTCCTTGCGGGAATTGAACGCGTAGGGCGCGAAGAAATCCGAGCCGTTGTCGCGAATCACGAGATGGCGAAGATCCAGCCACAGGCCCGACGCGTTGAGGACCTCGAACCATTCGCCCACCGCGTCCGATACGCCGTTGTTCGGGTCGTTCATGATCTCGGTGATCACGAGGTCCCCGGCTTTCGGCACGTGGAGTGTCGGAAAGGTTTCGCCGGGCGGGTCGGACGGAATGACCGCCGGCGGCGCCGACACTTTGCGTTCGTTTGCGTTGGGATAAAAATCATTCTGAATGATTTTGCGGTACGCGTCGGCCGGTGTTTTTCGCATGTGGAAATTCGACGCCATGCTGTCCCGGAGGTCGTCGGTGTCCGAATAGAACGGCGGGACGAACGCGAAGACAATGGAGGAGGTTTCAGAGGGGTCGTTCTCGGCGTAGTAAATGGACACGGTGAAGAATGTGAGCAAGATCGGATCGTGCAGGAAGACGGTCCCGGGCGAGGAGAACCCGGTCCAGGTGTCGTTCGCGCGAAGCTGCGACCGAAATCCGGGATCGGTCTGAAAAAAGGCGGTCACCACCGAATCCTGCACCAGAAACACCTCGTTCGATTCGAGATTCACCCGCATGTCGAACGGAACCATCCGGCTGTCCGTCGTGCTCAAAACCCCCAGCGCCAGCCGCCGCTCGCCGGTCAGGACGTTGCAGAACGTTCCGCCGCACGACCATGACGCCTCATCGCAGGACGATGCCCATGAGACCCCGCCCCCGGCGCAACTGCTCGTCGAAAAGGCGTGGACACGGGACGGGACAAGGATCGACAGGAGCAGGGCAAGCGCAAGCAGGCGGCAGGCCGATTTCATCTCACGCCGCCTCCTTGAACGCGCAAATGGTCCCGACCGCCCGGACCAGCGTGTGCCATGCCTGGCCGAGGTGTTGATACTCGCGCCGTCCTTCGGCCGTGATGTGGTAATGCCGCCGGCGTCTCCGGAGGCCGGCCTTCTCCCAGGCGCCCGCCACGAGACCCTTGCGTTCCAGCCGGTAGAGGAGGGGATAGAGCGTCCCCTCGTTCATGCAGAGGGCGTAGACGATCTTGTCGTCGCTCTCGCAGAGCGTCCGGAACATCCGGTAGCCGTGCATGGGCCTGTGGGCCAGCATGCCCAGCACCACGAGTTCGCCGGGACCCCGGCGGAAACACCGTGTAGCGTCATTCATGGGCGTCTTATACATCGGAGAGCAATGTATTGTCAAGCAAAAATATCGCGCGAACGCCGGACAGATCGGAAACTCAGAGCGGTGAAGCGCTTGCCCTGCGCGGAATCAGCGCCGCATCAGCGGGCTTCGACCTCGGGTGGGAATTCGTGCTGGTGGCGGTCCCACCAGCGTTGGTACCGTAATTTGACCTCCTCCGCGCCCGGATCACCCGGGTTGTACATGCCTTTGCGCAGGAGGCAGTTCAGGCCGCGGACGGCGTGGAGTTGTTCCTGCTCGTCTCCGTGGGCGAGCGCATCCATCAAAAATGGAATGGCGGACCGGTCCTTGATCTGGCCGAGCATGTAGTACGCGATGAAGTGCCACTGGATGTCCCTGTTTTTGGCAATGCGCTTGAGATCGGGCGTGATGCCCGGCCCTTTCTTGACGATCTGCTGGTAAATCGGATCTTTGACGGTGAGTCCCCGGCGGTTCTCGACCATCCGGCGAAACAGGCTTTCGACGTCGCTCTGGCCCGAGCCGGCCTCCCGGGGCCTGCTGCAGGCTGAAAGGAGGAGAGACAGGACGAGGGCGGAAAGCAGGCCCGCCGTTCGCGCGGACGGCCGCAGCTTCAGTTTCTCAAGTATAAATGACGTCGACAGCAGGACGGCCAAAAGATACGTGACGATCGTGGCCTGGGCCGTGTCTGAGTACGGCCACGGCACACCCCGGCGGAAATCATTATTCAAGAAACGTATCAAAAAACCGGACAGCTCGAATTCCCACACCATGTAGGCGCGCGACATGAGCGGCGGATCGGCAAAGGGAGAAGGCACGTCCAGCGTGAGGAAAATCCGGCATTCCGGCGCCGGAAAGGGCGCGATGAAGTCGAGATGGCACTCGGAAAGGTTGGTGACCAGAAACATCACCACCGACAGCGTGGCGAACGGCGTGAGCCGATACGCGTTGCCGGCCCTTCTCATGTACAGCGCATACGCCGCCGGCCCCGAAAGAATCGCGATCATCCACCGCACATCGATGATGTGCTTGTCGGCTGCATACGCAATCCGCGGGTCGAGACCCGAAAGGCCAAGCCCAAGAATCAGCGCTTCGGACAAAACGCCGAACGCCAGAAATGCGCCGCCGGCGAGAAGCATGGCCCTGACGCACGCGGGATCCCGGAACCAGTTCCGGAACGCCTCCTCCCGGTTGAGCCGGTCGGCGACGATCGGCGGCTCACCGAAGTCGGCGGCGGCCTCCGCCGCCGCATAGTCCGCGCGGTAGCCTCGTTCGGTCAACGCCTCCCGCGTCTCGTCGAGGTGTCCCGCAAACTCCTCCCGCCAGCCGCGCTTGATCGTGTCGCGAACCGACACGCGGCTCAGAATTTCGTCGAGATACGAGTCGAACGGTTCCGGTTGCGGGGTGTCCCCCGACTTCATGCAGGGGTCGGGACGAAGAGCCGGACGGCCCGCGTGAGTCCCGACCACATTGATTTGCGTTCCTTCAATCCCTTGCGGCCCTTGTCGGTGATGCTGTACACGTGCTGCCGGCGCTTGCCGACGGGCCGTTCCCACCGGCCCCGGACAAGTCCTCTGCGTTCAAGCCGCATGAGCAGCGGATAGAGCGTCCCTTCCTTGACGCCGAGGAACTCCGGCGACTTCGCGCGCAGCTCCTGCGTGATCAGGTATCCGTGCATGTCCTTGCGATTCAACAAACTCAAAACCACCATCTCGATGGTGCCCTTGATGAATTGATCCCGAACCATGGTCTCACCCCCATTTGTTATCCAAAGGCTGACCATATACGGCAATTCTATTGATGTCAAGCGGCGCGCTTCATGTATACTTGTATCTATGAATCCACGCGACGATGTGCTCGTCATCGGCGGCGGGGTGATCGGCGTGGCCTGCGCCTATTACCTCTCGAAGGAAGGCCTGCGGGTGCGGTTGCTCGAGAAGGACCGGATCGGGTCCGGGGCGTCGCACGCCAACTGCGGGCTGATTTCCCCCAGCCACGCCCTGCCGCTGGCCACGCCCGGCGTCATCGGCAAGGGTCTCCGGTGGCTCCTGCGCAAAGACTCGCCGCTCTACATCAAGGCCCGCTTTGATCCCGCGCTCATGATGTGGCTTGCGCGGTTCGCCCTTCGATGCAACGACCGCGACATGCGCGCGTCGATCGACGCGCTGTGCCCGATCCTGTCCGGCTCGCGGGCGCTGTACGAGCGGCTCTTTCAAGAGGAATCAATGGCCTGCGAGTGGTCGCCGTCGGGGTCCCTGTCCGTGTTTCGCACCGAAAAGGAAATGGCCGCGTTCGCGCCGACGGTTGAGCTCCTCAAGGCGCGCGGAATCGTTGCGGTCGCGCTCACAGACGCGGCGCTGCGGGAAAAGGAACCGGCCGTGCGGGACGATATGTTCGGCGGCTGGTATTTCAAAATCGACGCGCACCTGCGGCCCGACCGCCTGATGGCGGAATGGCGTCGCATCCTTCTGGAGCGCGGCGTGGCGGTGGAAGAAGACTGCGCCGTTCACTCGCTCGATGTCTCCGGAGGGTCAGTGCGGTCCGCCGGCACGGCGCGCGGCCGGTTCGCGGCCGATCACTTCGTTCTGGCCGCCGGCGCGTGGTCGCCGCGTCTTGCGCGCCGGCTGGGCGTGAAACTGCCGATCCAGCCGGCCAAAGGCTACAGCGTGACGATGGGCCGCCCGGCGCGGTGTCCGCGCATGCCCGTGTTTTTTCAGGAAACCAAAGTCCTCGCCACCCCGTGGCCGAGCGGCTTTCGGCTGGGCGGAACGATGGAGTTTTCAGGATTCGACCCGGCAAAAAGTTCCATCCGCATTTCGGCCCTTCACCGCGCCGCCGCCGAGTATCTGCATGATCCAGGCAACGGCCCGGCCGGCGAGGAATGGGCCGGCTGGCGGCCGATGACCTGGGACAGCCTGCCGGTCATCGATCGCGCGCCGCGTCTCTCAAACCTGACGGTGGCCGCCGGCCACAACATGCTCGGCATGAGCCTCGCGCCGGCCACCGGCAAGCTCGTCGCGGAACTCCTCGCGGGCCGCGACCCGCACCTGCCTCTCGCCCCCTATGCGCTCCGGAGGTTCGCGGCTTGAAAAACGCGCAACAATTTTGGAGCATTTAGCCATATGAACCGGTTCGCAGGTATCCGGGAGCGGATCAGCGTCACCGTCATGTCCCTCCTCATTCTCCTCACCGTCGCGGTCACCTGGTCGGTGGTCGGCTTGATCCGACGGAATACTTTTGCCGAAGTTTCAGACCTGGTCCGGCAGGAATCGCGGACCTTCAAACTCCTCCATCAGCGCCGGGCCGCCGAGCTTCTGGTCCGCACGCGGTTTCTCGCGGCGGAACCGAAAATCATCGCGGCCCTCGGCACGCCCGACATCGACCGGGAAACCGTGCAGTTTCTGGCGGACGAAATCCGGGGCGACGGCGATCTCGATTTTCTCCTCATCCGCGGCCGACATCCGCAGGCCGCCGCCGTCTCGATGAAGGGCATCCGGCCGGACGCGGCGGCGATGGCGGCGCTCAAGCTCCCCCGCTTGGCGGGCGGGTATCTCGTCATCGACGACAAGGATGTCCATGCGGTGTCGGTGCCCGTGTCGATCGGCGGCATGGTCGTCGGCTCGGTGTCGATCGGCGACTTCATCACCGACGCCCACGTACGGGACCTCAAGCCGATCATTTCCTCCGAGATCATCCTCTGTGTCGGCCCGATGGAGGAGCGGATGCGCGTGGCGGCCACCACCCTGAGCCGCGTGTCCCAAACCCGGATCGATGCGGCGCTCGCGGCCGTAACCTCGCCCGGCCCGGCAGAAGTAGTCCTGCCGCCGGACAGGGAGAGGTTTTTATTTCAGTCCCTGGCGCTGGACGACCATCTCAACGGCTGTTTTCTAAAGTCCCTCGAGCCGGCCGAAGCGGCCGTGAACGCGGTCCTGAAACGCGCCGTCGTCATCGCCGCCTGCTTTTTGATCCTGTCGTTCCTCGCCGTCAAGAGACTCTCCGAGGCGCTCACGCGGCCGATTCGAACATTGGCGGAAGGCACCGCATCGATTGCGGCGGGAAACCTGGACATCCGGACCGATGTCCGGTCGCCGACAGAGATGCGGCTTCTCGGCCAGTCCTTCAACAAAATGGCGGAACGCATCAAGGACCTGCTGGCCGCGGAGGAGCGCGCCAAGGCCGGCCTGGAGGTCCGGGTCGTTGAGCGGACGGCGGAGCTGGTCGAATCCAACCGTCTGCTGGCCGCGGCGCACCACGATTTGAAGGAACAGACGGCAAAGAGAATCCAGTATGAAAAACTCGCCGGGCTTGGAACGCTGGCCGCCGGCATCGCGCACGAGATCAACAACCCGCTTACCGTGGTCATCGGCCGCTCTCAGGCCTTGTCCGAGTCGCTGAACGAGCCTCTCGCCAAAAAAACGGCCGAGACCATTTCCCGGGCCGCCGCGCGGTGCGGCGAGATCGTCAAAAGCATCCTGCGGTTCGCGCGCCAAGAAGGCCCGCGGCGCATGCCGGTCCACGTGAATTTGATGATCGACCTCGCGCTGGAGACGATCCAGACCCGGGAGGATTTCAAGTCCATCCGGATCGTCCGGGACTACCGCCCGGACCTGCCCTACGTGCTGATGGACGAAGTCCTGATGCAGCAGGCGATTTTCAATGTCGCCCTGAACGCGTTCCAGTGCATGCGGGAGTCGCGCGGCCGGGGCACGCTGACGGCGCGCACCGGCGTGGCCGGCAAAAAACTCAGGATGAGTTTCGCCGACGACGGCCCGGGCATGACCGCCGAAGTCGCGGCCCGGATCTTCGACCCGTTCTTCACCACGAAGGACGTCGGCCAGGGCAGCGGACTGGGGATGAGCGTGGCGCACGGGATCGTGGAGCAGCACGGAGGGAACATCTTTGTCGAGAAGACCGGCCCGGCCGGAACCACGGTCACGCTCGAGGTGCCGCTGCTCACGGAGATTCCGTTTCCGGAGGAGGAGAAGCAGCGGGCCGCCGGGCCGCGCGGGGTGTCGATCAAGGACAAGCGCGTCCTCGTGGTCGACGACGAGCGTGACATCCGCGACTTGATGAAGAGTTTTCTCGAGCACCAGGGCTGCCATGTGACGTGCGCCGAGAGCGGCGAAGCGGCGCTGGAGGCCCTGCGCGGCGCCGGCGACTACGACATCTTATTCGTGGACGTTCGCATGCCGGGCATGGACGGATCGGAACTCTACCGGCAGATCACAGCGCGGAGCGGCGGCCTGGCCTCGAGGATCGTGTTTGTGACGGGGGACACGATGAGCGAGGAGACGCAACGGTTTCTGAAGGACACCGGATGCGAGTCGATCACCAAACCGTTTAAAATGCAGCTCCTGGCCGAAATGGTCGGAAAAGTCACGCAGGCGGCCGGCTGATAAGCCGGCGGACTTCCTCCTCCGTTTCGACGACGTGCATGGGCAGCCAATCCGAAAATTCCACCAGTCTCTTCCGGACGTCGCCGTTGGAGTGAATGATGATGCGCCGGCCGCGGCCGTTCCATTTCGATCCGATCCTGAACAACGCCCAGAGGCCTGAATCCGTCGCAAGGCCGATGTCCTTCAGATCAATCACGACGAGCGCGGTCCGCCGCTCGAGTTCCTGCGTCGTTTTCTCCAGGAGGAATCGGCCGGCCGGCAGAGAAAGATCGCCCTCCAGTTTCAAGCGCGGACATCCCCCGAACTGGTCCTCGGCGGCGCTGAACGCCAGCTCCTTTTCCTCGAACCGGATGCAGTCGATGAAGACCTTGACCAGTTGCGGATCGAACTGCGTCCCCACGCCTTTTCGAAGCTCTCCCACGGCCTCCTCGAACGACCGCGCCTTCCGGTAGGGCCGGTCGGTCGTCATCGCGTCGAAGGCGTCGGCGATGGACACGACGCGCGCCGCCAGCGGAATCTGATCGCCCTTCAGGCCGTCCGGATAACCCTTCCCGTCCCACCGCTCGTGATGGTGCCGGACCACCACGCGTGCGGATTCCAGAAGTCTCACGCCGGACAGAAGATCGTCGCCGACGGGCGGATGGAGCCGCATCTCCCGGAATTCGGCGTCGGTGAGCGCGCCCGGCTTTCGGAGGATCGCGTCCGGAATGGAGATCTTGCCGATGTCGTGCAGGAGCGCGCCCAGCCGGATGTGATCGATCTCGTCCTCCTTCAGCCGCAGCGCGCGGGCGAGCGCGGTGGAATAGGCCATGACGTTTTCCGCGTGCATCGACGTGTAGGCGTCGCGCGCCTCGACCATGGACGCCAGCGCCGCAAGCACGCTCATCAGCGCCTCGCGCGTTTCAAACTCGGTCTTCGCCTGAAGCAGAATCAGCGACACGAGGTCGGCGAAAACGCAGAAGGTCGATAGCTTGTCGTCCGTGAGCCGGCCTTCGTGCTCGAGGACCGACACGACGAGGACCCCGATGGCCGCGCCGTAGGCCTTGAGCGGGATGCACGCGTACTCCTTCGCGTAGGTCTTGTCCTTGGCGGCCTGGCCGAGGAGCCACGCGTAATATACGGGGTCCTCGGCGCGGTCCCGGCAGACTTCCATTTCTCCCAGAAGCGACGCCCGGCAAATAGCGTGCGCGATTTCAACGCCCGGTTTCATCTCCAGCGCATATTCCTGCGCGCGGATGTAACTTTCGGGCAGGCCCACGCCAGCCATGCCGCGGATGCGGTTTCCGGTTTCGGTGACCAGAAACAGGACCACGCGCGAAAACCCGAACGCGGCCTTGATTTCCTCGCAGACGGCCATGAGGCGCGCCTCGTAGCCGGGCGTCGACAGGACTTTCTGGCACATCGTCAGCGCAAGCCGCATCGGGACATCGTCGGCCCGGCGCCGTTCTTCGCGCGCCTCGATCAGTGCCGTCACCCGGCGCAGCGCCGCCGGCAGGTAGGCGAGCCGGCTTTTCTGTATGACGTCCGTGGCGCCGCGCTGGAGGACATCGAGCAAGAGATCATGGGCAAAGGAGTCGGACAGGAGAATGAAAGGGACTTCCGGGCAATGCTGTTTTGCCAGAAGCAGGGCCGACACCCCGTCAAAGGACGGCAGGCCGAGGTCAGCGAGGATGACGTCCGGGCCGGCTTTTATTTTTTCCAGAAAATTATTTTTTGTTTCGACCCGCTCCATCTCAAACGCAAACCCGGCCCGGCGCAGTTCCATCTCAATGTTCCCCGCCTCCTCCGGATCGTGCTCCAGGAGCAGGATCCGCAACGCCCGATTCAATGTCACCGCGGCCTCCGCACCGCCCCCGGCGCCCGGCCCGGCGAAGCGGGTCGGAGCTGGAGAGACTCGCGCAGATGGATGGCCAGAACGTTGATGTGGTTCAGAATGTCCGTGACGTCCGCCGCCTCCGGCAGGTCACGCTTCATCAATTTTCTTTCGAGCTTCAGGCACTTGAACGCAATCCGCCCGACCTGTTGGGACAGGTCGTCCATGTCGTCCGGGTTTTGGGCGTTCAGTTTGTGTTGAATCTCCCTCCATGCCGTGTCCATGGCGCATTTCCGCGCCCGCTTTTCCGCTTTCAAGATAGACGCCTCCTTCTTCCCCGGGTATTGTGGAATCCCGGCGATTTCAAGCCCCTTCAGGCAATACGAATCCCCTTCCTTTTGTGCGACGCGCAAAAAAGGAGCGGCTCCCGTCCGGATCTATTTTTTCTCGATATAGTCGCGAGTATCAACCCAAACGGAGGATAAATCAAGTCCCGGCGATGGAATTTCCGAAATATTTTTCCCCCCTTTACAAGGGGGTGAGAGGGTTACGCCGGTAAAAGATCAATCTTCAGACGTGCGCCAGTCGCTTCAGCAATCTTTTCCAGTGTTTTTAAAGTAAAGCCTTCGTATTCCCCGCTTTCGATCCTTGATACGGCCTGCTGGCTGGTTCCCATCGCCTTCGCCAACTCTTTCTGGGTCAGACCCCTTCTCTCCCGGAGTTTGGAGATTTTGATGGCCAGCGCAAGCGCACGGCGTTCCTCGTCAAAATGTTTCCTGAATTCGGGATCCTTCAATTCCTTTTTGAGGTGTTCCTGAAAAGTTCTGATCTTCGGTTTTCTCATGGGCGTTCAACCTCCTCTCGGGTGTCTGGCGATCCAGTCCGCCATGCGGCTTTCCGCTAAAGTGATATCGCTCTCCTTCAGCTTCGGCGTTGTCTTCAGCAGGGCGTGAAGCAACACAATGCGTCCTTCAAGAAAGAAAAAGTGCAAAATCCGGTATTTTTTTGAACCCATCTGAACCCTCAATTCCCGAATCTTTCCACGTACGTGATCCGCGTACGGCCGTTTAAGATCGGGACCGTATTGAGCCAACAGGTCGATATGGGCCATGACCTTCGCACGAGACTTCTTGTCCATGTTGTCCAAGAACTCAAGGACAGGTTGGTCTCCTCGTTCCGTGCTGTAGTAAATAAGCGAGTACACGCAGAAAATATACATCAGAACTGATGTATTGTCAAATTTGGAAAATTTTCTCATCAGATGGTGCCAGGTATTGAGTTTTTGGGGAAAGGACGCCATTCAAATAAAGGCGGGGGTCTTGCACATGAGACCGCACCGAATTCGAGCGCCGGGGACTTTGTCCCACGAGACCTCGCGTGGAAATCCGGATGGTCGAAATAGCCGGCACGATCCGGCGAACGACCCCCGCCGCCGTCCGATTCGATGGGTTTTTCTCACTATCATATCTGACCGTTTGGCGTTCTTTCCAAAACTCATAAACTCAATACCTGGCACTATCAGCCCCTATCAGCCCTGGCACTATCAGCCCTACTATCATCCCTATCAGCCCCTCGGACCGCGCTTATTCAACCCCCAAGAGCTTCTTGTATTCGGTGATGGCCTCCGGTGTGAGCGGGCGGCCGCTGTTTTCCGGTCTGGCGTCAACCCCATAAAACACCGCGTGCGCTTCATCCGGCTCGGCCAAGAAGATGGACGAAAGCAGACGCCATTGGCCCTTCGAACCGACTTCCTCCGTCACGCGTAGAAACTGATGAATATTGTTTTTCGTGCTGTATACATTGCGGGTAATCAGGAAGAACAAGTTCTCTTCGTCGTCTTCTGTTTCCTTGCTGGGTTCTCCGTCGTCCCCGTCCGCCCCACGCCGCTTCCGCACGTCCTTTTCGGCATCGTCGGACCTCGGCGATTCCCGAACCAGTGGAACGATTTGAGGCGCCGCAAATCCAACCCCCCGGCATTCGTCGGTCGTACCCCACATTACGTCCGGATCCATCCCTTTCGTATCCTCGGGGCGGACGCAGAAAACCTCCTCGAAATCGTGTTCGAATGAAGAAGCCCACAACATGGAAGATCCAAGGCGGACGAAGTCCAGCGCATCGGTTTCGGTTCGGATCTTGACATAGCCACGAAGGTCGTTGAGCGTCTGAACAGGACGAATCAGAGTGTCGCCTTCCACCAGTTTGATGTCGAATCTGCCGGCTCGTCGTGCCTCTTTGGATTGTTTTTGGATTTTCACAAGGTACATCTTGGGCGGCACCCCCCAGAGTGCCCCCCCCTTCATATGCCCACTCTTGTTTTCCACTAATATCAAAACTTTTTCTTTCATCATCGGTCTGGACAAATGAAGACCGGCCTTTTTCGTACTTCTATCTATTCGATGAAACCGCATTCCGGCAAAGTCGATGTGACCGCCAACGACAGACGGATACCACAGATTTTCGGCAGACGACGCCTGAACTGACAAAACGCCAATACTCATACAGAGTAAAAAGATTCTGACTATGCGCATATATCACCACTCCTCATAAACTTTCGCAAATGTTTTCTAAATTTTGTCAAGAATTCCTTCTCCTTCGAACCCGGCGTCGCCGCATTCCATTTGTTTCGGAGGCACACCAGTTGTTCCAAGATTGCCCGCTGTTCGCTTCGTTCACAATCCGCGTCATCGTCGTACTTGGGCGCCATCACGCAACAGCACCCCTGGCACCGGTCCTCATATCCGTTGATCGGGTCGTTCAACCAGTCGATATGATCCTTCTCGTGCTCTTGCGAGCATTCCCGCGCCATGTCCGCATATTGATCTCGCTCGGACGAGGTCGAGCCTGCCGGCGCGAATCGGTCGGTGGATTTTCTGTACGCATCACGGTTCTTTTGAATGAATCTAAAGCCCCCGTCGCCATCGCAGTGTACACCCGCCAAAAAATCCTCCTTTTCCAGTTCCTCGAATATTTTTGCCGTGAGATTGCATGAAGATCCGGGCGTCGGACACAATTCATCCTGAAAGTCCGCCGCAGACAATCCACTGGTGTTCATTGCCTCCTGATAGTCTCCCGCCACCACTTTCTTGGTCGCCCGGTTGACCTCCGCCGCGGACATCCCGTCCGGTGGTCCGGGCATTCGCCAGACCCATTCCAATTCATACAAGCCGTCGTCCAAGAATTTAATGCCCACCGGATTTCCGAATTCGGGAAAATCCTGATTGGACGCGCCCATGTTTCCGCTGCTGACTTCGTCTCCATTTACCCCAAACTGATGGTCCGTATAACCGCTGCCGTCATGCTGCCGGACATGAAAATCGCTCTGCTTGGTCGTGAAGAGCCCGGCCGGGCTGTTGACCGGATCGGGTTCCTCGACATCGCTCCCGTCCCTCAGCTTGGGAACATACTCGGTCGTTTCATTCAGCTTGGCCATACACGGTCCCGTGAGGACAAAATCTTCCCCTGCGGCGATCCCCGTGATATCGAATGTGTACTTGCATCCGTTGACGGTGGCTGAATAGAATCCGACCCCCGGCAGAATGGAGATTTGCCCCACCAGTCCGAGAAGCGCGCCCGTATCGCTGAAACGGAATTCACGCGCATTGACGACATACCAGTCTCCTTCCAATAGTCCCAACGGATCCGTGAGATCATGCTTGCCGAACCCGTTCGGCACGGCGGGGAAATCCCCATTGCAAGTCGTGCCTGTGAACGTCAAGAATTCCCCGTCCGCCGTTCGATGGGACGCGTAGTTGGCCGAAATCGCGACGACGACCAGAATCAGCGAAAGAACTGCAACCCCGAGCCATTTGTTGCAAATGTACTTCAGCATCGTAACTCTACTTATATCAAGGAAAAAAAAAAAACTTGTCAAGCACAATTTTTTCCTGTGAATTTTTCCTGTGAAAAAAGACGCCTTGCAATCCCCGAAAAGCATTGTATTTTCAGTCAGGAGCGAATAACAGACATGGAACCGTTGCCGCAGGAATTCTGGGTCAAGGTGACGCCGCGCGCGTCAAAGGACGAGGTCGTCGGTTGGGCGGACCAAGTGCTGAAGGCGCGCGTGCGCGCGGTCCCGGAGGGCGGTCGCGCGAACGAGGCGCTGGTAGAACTGCTGTCGGATTATTGCGGCCTTCCGAAATCGGCGTTCACGATCGTTCGCGGCCATACGGCGCGTCTCAAGCGCATCCGCGTGGCGCGGCGGACATGAAAATCCTCAAAATCGGGCATCGGGGCGCCAGGCTCTATGAGCCGGAGAACACGCTGCGCAGTTTCGCCGCCGCGGTCCGGCTCGGCGTCGATTACGCCGAATTCGACGTCCGGTTTAGCTTGGAGAAAATCCCTGTTGTCATCCATGACGAAACCGTCGACCGGACAACCCGCGGTCGCGGGCGGGTGGGGCGTCTGACCCTGCCGGCCCTGAGGCGCCTCGACGCGGGCCGGGGCGAGAAAATTCCCACGCTGGAGGAGGCCCTGCGGTTCCTCCGGGACCACCGGACGGGCGCGCTGGTGGAGCTCAAGGAAAAACACGGCGTGGACAGGGTCGTCCGCGCGGTCGAGAAATCCGGCGCGCGGTCCATTCTGATTTCATTTTATCCGGAGGTTCTCAAGGAGATCGCGCATCTCAATCCGGAACTTCCGACCGGCCTGATTTTCTCGAATCCCATCCGAAAACGCGCCGGATTTTTCCGGCTCGCCAAAACCTGCCGGGCCCGGTGGCTGCTCGGTCACATCCGCGCGTTGAGCCGCCCCTTCGTCGACACCGCCCACCGGTTGGGATTCCAGGTCGAAGCGTGGGTGGCGAACGACCGGCGGGCGGTGCGGCGGCTCGCGGCGATGGGCGTCGACGCGATCGCAAGCGACAAACCGGACCTCTTGCAGGGCGTGTGACTTGCTTGACGAAGACGCGCGCCGCCGCGCTGATCGCCGTGTTTCTCGCGGGAGCCGCGCCCGCCATGGCTGACGCGATGTCGGCGCTGAAGGCATCGATCCTTTCCATCAACCACGCATGGCGGTTCCGGCCGGACCCGCACGATACAGGGCTGCGTGACGAATGGTTCCGCACGGACTTCGACGACAGCCGGTGGTCAATGATCGACGCCGGCAAGACTTGGGAATCGCAGGGATTCCCCGAGTACGACGGCGTCGGCTGGTACCGCAAGCGGATCGACATCCCGGCGGACTGGAAGGGAACGATCGTGCGGCTGGCGGCGAGCGGGGTCGACGACGAATACGACGTGTACGTGAACGGGACGTTCGTACGGCATCACGGCGAGAAACCGGACCGGTCGGTCTGGAACTGGCAAACCTACACGCGACTCGATCCGCATCTCGAGTTCGGGAAGGCCAACACGCTCGCGATCCGCGTGAACGACTGGGGCGGGGGTGGCGGGATCTGGCGCGACATCGCGGTCCGCCGCGCGCTGCCGATGGGGCCGTACAGGGACTTTCTTCCCGAGCCGATGCTGCCGGCGCATCCGGAATGGATCGACCTTTACTGGGAGGCGTGGCGGATGGCGTGGGAGAAAATATCTTTCGGCACGCCCGAAAACGGCCTCGCCGCCGCGTACATGGATGAGGGCTTCAATGAGCAGATTTATCAATGGGACAGCGTCTTCATGTGCCTTTTTGCCCGCTACGGCCTGCGGCTGTTCCCGGTCATGCCGACCCTCGACAATTTTTACGGCAAGCAGCGCGAGAACGGATACATCCAGCGATGCTATTCGGAATCGGACGGCCGCGAAGTCCAGACGCCGACGCCGGACGACCCCGGCGTCAACCCGCCGCTGTTTGCGTGGGTCGAGTGGGAGTATTACGCCTTCACCGGCGACCGCTCGCGCCTCCTGCGAGTGTTTCCGAAACTCGAAAAATATTTCTTGTGGCTCGAGGACAACGCCCGCGCGCCCGAAGGCCGCGGGCTTTATTATCAGACGGATCTCGGCAGCGGCATGGACAACACGCCGCGCGGGGACGTCACGCGGTCCGCCTGGTCGGACATGTCGATCCAGCAGGCGCTGGCCGCCGGATATCTTGCGCGAATGGCCGCCGTTCTGGGCGATCGGGAGAAGGAGGCGTTCTGGCGCCGGGAGCACGCGGACCTCAAAGACCGGATCAACGAACTTTTGTGGGACGAGGCCGACGGATTCTATTACGACCTTCTCCGGTCCGGCGAGAAATCCCACGTCAAACACATCGGCGCCTTCTGGGCCATGCTCGCGTCCGTCGCGGACGGCCAACGGACGGCGCGGCTGGTGGACCACCTCAAGAATCCGGCCGAGTTTTATCGCCCGCATCTGTTCCCCACCTTGGCCGCGTCCGAGAAAACGTACGCGGCGGCCGGCCACTACTGGCGGGGCAGCGTCTGGGCGCCGACGAATTACATGGTCATCCAGGGCCTTGAGCGGCGCGGATACGGAGACCTCGCGCGCGAGGCGGCGGAAAATCACGTGAGGCACATGGCGCAGGTGTACGCCGACCCGCCGGCGGACGAGCACCGGATCGCGCCCGAGGAGCGGCGCGATGCGTATCGGACGATCTGGGAATGCTATTCGCCCGAACGCCCCGCGCCGGCCACGCGATGGGACAACACGTTCTACTCGCGGCAGGATTTCGTCGGCTGGTCGGGCCTCGGCCCCATTGCGATGCTCATCGAAAATATTCTGGGGTTCGAGGTCCGCGGCGCGGAAAACATTCTCGTCTGGACCCTGACCCGCTCCGACACGCACGGCATCCGGCGCCTGCCGGTTGGACCTGACAATCGAGTGAGCCTCGAAGCGTCGCCGGGGCGCAGCGGCCGGATTTCAGTGCGAATCATCGCGGAAAAAGAATTCGCGCTGGAGATCCGCCGGCCCGGCGCCGCGGCGCGTCGGATCCGGGTCAAGCCTGGCAGGAGCACGGTCCGACTGTGACAGCATATTGAAAGTGCGCCAAATGTTTGATATCCGGTCTCAGCATTCTGAGAAGGCAAAAGGGGGCAAGCGCTCATGAACTATTTGAAGACAGGCATGGTGATTTTGATCGCGATCGGAGTGACCGGTTGCGCCGCATCGTCGGCCAGAAAAAAACCGGCTCCGGCGGCGCCGGCGCCCGTGCCGGAAAAACCCGCCGACTGGGACAAGGACGGCGTTCCGGATCAGGCCGACAAATGTCCGGATGCGGCGGAAACGCCCAACGGCTACCGCGATGACGACGGCTGTCCGGACGCCGACCCGTCCAGGGCCGTCCTGACGGGCGCCGTCGTGTTTGAACTCAACAGCGTGAATCTGAAGGCTGCATCGGACGGAATCATCGGCCAGACGGCGGATCTCCTCGTGAAAAATCCGGCGTGGAAAGTCCGGATCGAGGGCCACACGGACACGTATGGCGCACCGGCCTACAACCTGGACCTGTCGAGGCGCCGGGCGGAGAGCGTGAAATCGCGCCTCGTCAAGAAATTCGGCGCCGCGCCGGAGCGGGTCACCACGGCCGGCTACGGCGGAACGCGCCCGATCGCGTCGCTGGAGACGCGCGAAGGCCGCCTGGCGAACCGGCGGATCGAGTTCGTGTTTGGCGAGGACTAATCGAGAAGTTCCCTGATTTTCTGAAACATGCGCGGGTCGTCGACCGCCTTGATGAAGAATCCGGCCGCTCCGAGTTTCACGGCCTGAGGCTCCAGTTCCGGGTCCCGGAGATTCGTGTAAATGAAGACCGGCACGTTTTGGATATGCGGCAGGTGAACCAGGCTCTGAATGAGTTCGAGCCCGCTCCAGCCCGGGATGCTGACGTCCAGAATGATCAGATCCGGCCGCGTCTGAATGGCCGCGCGGCGCCCCTCGACCGGATCGGTCCGCCCCTCCGCCTGGTAGCCGAGATGCGCGAGGCGGGCCGTTAGCACGTCGATGAGGTCCTCCTCGTCGTCGATGATCAAAATTCTCTTCGTTTCGCCGTCCATGCGTTTGATGCTTAGGGAACCGCCGCGCGCGACTTGAGGTAGGTGGCGAACGCGTCCTGAATGCTGCCGGCCGTCCGGCGGCGGCGCGCATTTTTGAAGGACCAGAATCCGTCGCCGCCCTCGGCCAGATAGTCGGGAACGGCGACTTGATAGTATTTGTCCGATTGAATGGGTTTTCCGTCCGCCAGCGTCGCCGTAAACTCCGGAATGCCCAGCTCGACATTTTTGACCTCGGCGGAGACGCCGGCCGCGTGGAGCCACCATCGCTCGTCCCGGCCGCGCGCGAGCGCCGCGAGGACGTCCACGCCTTTCATTTCCAGCGTGACGACACGGTTGGGAAACACCAGCACCCGGTCGACGAGGCTGCGGCGGATCGGGCCTCTCGGAATATTTCCGCGCAGGCAGAAGGCGTTCACCAGCCCGATGTCCGCATTCCCGGCGGTCCGGACGGCCTCCGCGACCATCGGTCCCAGCCGGTGGGTCGACCACGGCGCCGTCCACAGGAGATTCTCCGTCGCCTGCGCCAATACATCGCCTTCCGTCAGGTCGTCGTAAAACACCGCCAGCGCGAGCGAGGATTGATAGCTGAATTTCAGCAGGCCGCCCGTATCGAATGCGAGCAGCGTGTAACTGGCGTGTCCAGGACTTTTGACGTACATCCACCGGCCGCCGAACGGGCTCACCGGGGAGTCTTCCTTGATCATCGCCGCAAGTCCGGGCAGCCGGAGGCTGTGGCCCTCCGCAGACACGGCCAGGTCGTCGCCGTCGATAGAAACCGCGTGGGTCAGCTCCTCAGTGGATCCGAACATGGAATCGCTACGACTCGACGGCTCGAAAATCGACGCGAGGCGCTGCAGGAGCTTGTCCCGCCGCAGGCCTTTGGAATGGATCCAGCCGTCGGGATGGATCAGAAAAACGGAGGGAATGGCCCGGACGCCGTACTGGAGCGCAACCGGATCGTCCCAGCCCTTGCCGGAAAAAATCTGCCGGAAGGGCAGCTTGCGCTCTTGCACGAACCGCGAGAGCTGCGCGCGGTTGTCATCGAGGCTGACCGACAGAAATTCGATCGGATATTTCGAAAAGCGCGCGTGCGCCTCAAGCTGGTGCGGCAGTTCCGTCAGGCACGGCCCGCACCACGTCGCCCAAAAATCGAGCAGGACCCATTTCCCGCGATGGTCGGACAACCGGACGGTCCGGCCGTCGAGATCAACCGCCGCAAAGTCCGGCGCCGAATCGCCGACCGACAGGACGGCGCCGAGAAAGGCCTGGGCGTGCGATGGTCCGGCCCACGAGACTGCGGCGAGGATGGCCAACAGAAGGCGGATGGAGCGTCTCCCCGAATCCATGATCATTCACATATCAGCAGCCATGAGAATGCGCAAGAATTGCGCTTCCCTGATGGAAATGATGGAATAAATGCGAATGCACGGATCCTGGTTCTGGACGGAAACGGACGCACCGGTCCTCTGGTCTGGCTTGGAAAAAATCTCGAAACTTTGCGCCGGCGCCGTGACGATCTGGCTGGTCGCCACTCGGTTCACGCCGGAGGTGCAGGGTTATTTTTTCACCTTTTTCAGCCTGCTGGCCCTCCAGGTTTTTGTCGACCTGGGCGTGGCCGGCGTGGTGGTTCCGTTCGCCAGTCACGAATGGGCCGGCCTGGGGCTGGACGAGCGACGCCGGATCGTCGGTGATCCTCAAGCGCTGTCGCGACTGGTGAGTTTTGGTCGGATGGTTTTCGGCTGGTTTTTGGCGGCGGGAGCGATCAGCGCGGCGGGATTGGGCGTGTTCGGATACTTCTTTTTCTCCGCGCACGCCGAATCGGTAGTGGCCTGGCAGACCCCGTGGCTGATGTTCTGTGTTATTGGCGGCCTCAATCTTTGCCTGTCGCCGGTTTGGACGCTCCTCGAAGGCTGCAACCAGGTGTCGGCGGCCTACTTCGCGCGGTTTCTCAGCAGCGTGCTTGGATCGGTCTTGCTGTGGTGGGCCATCCTCTCAGGCGCCGGCCTTTTTTCGGCGGCGATCCCATACGCTGTCTCCATTCTGGCCGGTCTCGGATTGGCGGTGGGGCGTTACCCCGCTTTCTTTCGCGCCTTTTGCGCGCCTCCGGCCGGCCGGCGGATGAGCTGGTCGGACGAGGTCTGGCCGATGCAGTGGCGGATCGGGTTAAGTTGGTTGAGCGGTTATTTCATCAACTGGTTTTTCACTCCGGTGCTCTTTCATTTCCACGGCGCGGCCGTCGCCGGGAGATTTGGGATGACATGGACGGCCGGCATGGCTATCTTTGGAATCGCAAGCTCGTGGCTGAACACCCGGGCGCCTCAGTTTGGAGTGTTGATCGCACAGCGCGATTTCAGCGCCCTCGATCACAGGTTCTTCCGGGCGGCCGGCATGTCTCTATGGGCGGTCCTGTCCGGTTCGGCATTGTTCGCCGTCCTGATCTACGTACTGGGCGCCGCCCGGCATCCTTTGGCCGACCGGCTGCTGTCGCTGCGCCCGACCGTTCTTATGCTCCTGGCGATTATTCTGACGACGGTCTCTTACGCCCAGGCGGTCTATCTGAGGTGCCATAAACAAGAACCGGCCTTCTGGCTTTCCATCCTTCAGGGCATTTTTACCGGACTGTCCACATGGGTCCTGGGCAGCCGGTACGGGCCAACGGGCGTGGCCGCGGGCTATTTGGCGGTCGTCGCGCTCCTGGTCATTCCGGCCGGCACGATCGTCTGGCTGAACAAACGGCGCGTCTGGCACACCCTTTGACCTTGCGGCCGGGGAAAATGATGTCAGGCCGGCGATAGCAGCGACGCATACTTGCGCAAAAACTCTTTTCCCACGCGAGCGCGGCCGCCATACGAGTAGTGCCCGGGGCGTAACAATGACTTGAATCGCTCCTGAAGCCGCGCATCCTCATCTGTGTATTTCACAGCGCCCCGGACGGCATCGAGCATCTCCAGAGCCAAATCTTTAATATCCTCCGGGGAATTTTCCTCTACCATCAAGCCGGCGTCCGTGAACAAGGACGTGGCGCGGAAATCGCCGGTCGTCGAACCGAGAACTTCTCCGAAAGTCAAATATCGTTGCCGGTCACGTGACCACACCAGCTTCGGGATTCCCAGGTCTCCGGATCCCGTCGGAAGAATCACCGCCATCGGCGCCTGGTTCGCCACGGCCGAAGGGACGCCAAACACACATGCCGCGCCGGACAGGCTGGAACTGCCCCCCAGGAAGAACTTGCAGCTTGCGCAGAGAAAAATATCCATCCAATCACTTTTGACGCTGAGATGCGCATAGTCAATCACATGCTCCATGGGCGGCAGGGGTTTCATCGTCGCGTCACCCATTCGAATGCACCATCCGCCTTTTTCCACAATCGCTTTCATCGCGAGAATATAGTTATGGATGTCCGCATTACGATAGGTTTGGGCTTCGTTGGGCGCATAGCCGGACTCCCTGCAATGAACGGAAACGAACCAACCATCCTCCGGCACACCCAACGTTCGCAAACAGTCCAACCCGCACTCGCGATCGGATTCCGACAAAGCCAAAAGAGGCGGCCTTTCAGCCCATGCTTTTTGCACGGCGTAATAGTGTGCGGTGCTTCTGAGCGCAAGGAAATAGTGTCTGATGTCAATTTGCAGGATCGGACTCCAGGAAAGCGGCGCAAGCAAAGGATAGAGAAGCGGCGAGCTGATAATTCTCAGGTGCTGCCGCCAATACTGCAACAAATGCGGATTGGAAACTCTATTGGGCTTGACGAGCACGATCACAAAGGAATGGCGGGGCATACCCAATATCCCCTCCTTGACGTAACAATCCGGCTCGCAGACGAGATGACCGATGTGCTGGGCGGCGATCGGTAGAAATCTAATGCCGATGAGATACAATAGGAATGACAATGGGCAGGTCAATATCACGACCATCAGTTGGAAAAGTCCGATACTCCCCCGCCGCAGGCACCAGCCAACCCCCTTTTCCCTCAGCTTGTCATGGTAAAAGCGAGGAGATAAATAACGTTGCCAGTCCTGCATGCGCGGCATTAAAGCATCAAAGACGCGGCGTATCAACGCGAGTCAGGCAGGATCGGACGAAAAAGTCTTGACCTGCCGTACGTCTTCTTGTACGCGTATGGATGAGGGTAAATGATGATTACACCACCGGGCCCGTCCGTTTCCGCCGTCGTCGTCACGTTGCGCGTAGAGCGGTTCATTGCAGATTGCCTGGAGTCGTTGCTCAAGCAGACGCATCCCGTGCGACAGATCGTTGTGGTCGACAACGGGTCGACGGACGAAACGTGCGCCATTGTCCGGCGCCGGTTTCCGCAGGTACGGCTGATCGAGCTTGGCCGCAACACCGGATTTTGCCACGCCAACAATGTCGGGTTGCGGGAAACCCAAACGGATTTTGTTCTGTTTGCGAATCCGGACACGATTCTTGAGCCGACGTATCTGCAGGAGGCCATGGCCGCGTTTGAACCCGATCCGCGGACCGGCGCGGTGACGGGCAAGCTCCTGAGATTCGACCGGACGACGATTGATTCGGCCGGGCAGGTATTGACCCGAAGCCGGAAAATTCAGGATCGGGGATATGGCCAGAAGGATGTCGGGCAATTCAACGGGCGGGCGACGGTCGATTCCGTTTGCGGGGCGATGGCGCTGTACCGGCGCGAGATGATCGACGAGATATCGCTCGACGGCCAACTGTTCGACGAGGATTTTTTCGCATTCTGGGAAGACATGGACGTGGGCTGGAGGGCGAAGCGGGCAGGCTGGGAGGCGAGGTATGTTCCGACGGCGGTCGCCTACCATTTTCGTGGAGGAAGCCAGGAACGGCACACGGCCTGGACGAACCTGGTTCGAATGAGCGGTCGGTCGGTCGAGTCGAAATATCACATCGTCAAGAACCGCTGGCTGATGTTGATCAAGAATGAACGCGCGAAGGACTATCTGCTCCGTCTTCCGTTTATTTTGGCCCGGGATATCGCCATGCTCGTGTATTTGCTGGTGTCCGCTCCGGCTGCTTTTATGCGACTGTTGCTTGAGCCCGGCATTTTTGTCAGGGCGTGGCAAAAACGGCGGAGATTATTGATGAACCTTAAAACATCGATGGCCGACGTGTCTCAATCGCGCCCGAAGGCGATCTGCTTCGTGATCTCGAAACTGGGCGTGGGCGGCGCGGAAAAAAACCTCCTGCTGTTGACGGGCCGGCTGCCCAGGGACAGGTATGCGCCGGTCGTCCTCTCGCTGGACGGCGAGGGCGAATACGCGGCACGGCTGCGGGCGGCCGGCGTTCCGGTCTACGCGCTGGGGTTCCCGCGCCCGGCGTTTCTCTGGAGGCTGATCCGTTTTTTCTCACGATGCCCCTTCGATCTTTTTCATGGTTTCATGTTTCACGGGAATCTCGCGGCGCGCGTGTTTGCGAGGCTGTTGGGCAAGCCGAGCGTGAGCGCCGTGCGTGTGGCCGAGGGCGAGAAGCGCTGGCATCTGTGGCTGGATCGATGGACAGCGCGCATGGTGGACCGATACACGGCGAACAGCGCGGCCCTGGCCGGATTCGTGACGGTCCGGCTGGGCGTGCCGGCCGGCCGGATCCGCGTCATTCCAAACGCGCTGGCGGAAGACGACCTTGAGGGCCTCCCGGACCGCGCACGCGCGCGGCGTGCGCTGGGCCTTCCGGAGGCGGGCCTCTTCGTGTCCATGGTGGGCCGGCTGCACTTTCAGAAGGACCCGGAAACGTTCGTCCGGGCGGCGCGTGTGATCGCGGCAGAAGTAGAGGGCGTGCAGTTCGGCATCGCGGGCATCGGCCCGCTGAAGGAACGCCTGGAGCGGATGATCGCCTCCGCAGGACTTGGCGGCCGGTTTCACCTGCTGGGCCTTGTGGACGCGCGCGCCGTTTACGCCGCGTCGGACGTGTTCGTGCTGCCGTCGCGTTGGGAGGGATTCCCAAACGCCGCGATCGAAGCGATGGCCGCGGGCAGGCCCGTTGTCCTCGCCGACTTTGAAGGCGCGTCGGAAGTCGTGGATTACGGCGTCACCGGCATGGTCTTCCCGCGCGGGGACGACCGCGCGCTTTCCGAAGCGGTGGTAGGCCTGCTGAGAAACGAATCGGCGCGAACGCTGATGGGTCAGAAGGCGCAGGACTCGGCGCTCGCGAAATTCACGGTTGAGAGGTTGGTCAAAGACAATATGGCGATTTATGATGAGCTCGTGGCACGGTGCCGGACATAGACTTATAGACTTATTTTGGACCGGAATTTTCCTTGGACGACCCATATCTACCTGCATCATGGCCGCCAATAAGTCTATAAGTCTATGTGCGGCACCGGGCAGGGGATTGAGTTGATCATCCCACCCATGCTTACATCCCCTCATGCACGCCGACTCATCCGTCCCGCGCGTGAAGATATCGCTTTTCCTCGTGCTTGCCGTTTCCGCGTCCATGCTTCCGCTGAAACTGGCCGCAGCGGGATGTTATCCGTGGAGCCACGATTTTTACAGCGGCGACGCAAAACATGCGCGGGATGATTTCGACAGCGCGATTCGTCTGAATCCGAATGACCTGAACTCGCATTTCAATCTGGGCCGACTGTATATGTTACTTTGGCAGCACGGCAAGGCGGTACGGGAGTTCAGCGAGGCCATCCGGCTGGATTCCGGAAATCCGTGGTATTACACCTGCCGCGCCCTCTCGTATGCGGAAATCAAACAGTTCGACAAAAGTCTGGAAGATCGAAAGACGGCGCTTCGCCTCGATCCCAAGAAGGCCTGCCACCATGCGGGAATGGCAATTACATACGCATATATGGACCGGCCGAAATGGGCGCTCGATGAATGTGAAAAAGCGTTGAAGATAGATTCGACGTGTGAGGATGCGTACAGGGCCAGGACCGCAGCGTATGGGGGGCTGTCGCAATATGAGAAGGCCGTCAAGACCATGTACGAGGCGATCCGCCTGCACCCCCAAAGCTTCCAAGTCTATCTGGAGATGGGCTATCTCCATTACGTGATGGAGAAATATGACAAAGCCGTTCGGTACTTCAGAGAGGCCATTCATCTGGATCCCCGGAATTCTTACGGACCTTACTACCTGGGCCTGGCGCATGCGAAGCAGGGTTATTACGAACAAGCCATTGAGGATTATAGCGAGGCCATGCGAATCAACCCGATCTCGGCGGATTATCCACAGGCGCGCGGGAAGGCTTACACGATGCTGTCGAAGTATCAAGAAGCCATTCGGGATTACAGTCTGGCCGTTGAACTGGACACCGGCAGGATCGGCGTCTATTACGATCGGGCGGCGGCGCACTATCGGATCGGCTATTACAGTGAAGCAGTATCAGATTACGAGGCGGCGTACGAACTCGAACCGGATAATGACAGTCTCAAAGAGAAGGTAAAGGGAGCCCAAAGCATCGTTGAAGAACGAGGCCCGCGGGGTCTGCCGCCGGATCAGTGGATATTTGACAGGGTTGACGGAGTGCCGGGACCCGGCGCGAAAAAAAAAGCCACGGCCTGCAACGACACAGGCATTCGATACTTCAAAGAGGGGAGGCTCGACAAAGCCCTGGATGAATTCGACGAGGCCATCCGTCTTTGGCCCCAAGCCGCATTCTATTTTAACAGGGGTTCGGTTCTTCTGAGGAAGAAGCTGTGGCTAAAGGCCATTGGCGACATGACCGATGCAATTAAGCTTGACCCCAAATTGACTTCCGCCTATTTCGGCCGGGGCGGCGCGTATTACTCGCTGGGCAAGTACAAAGAATCCTTGCAGGATTTCGACGAGGTTTTCCGGCTTGATCCAAAATTCGCAAATATCGACCGCTACCGGCAATCTGCCGAAGAAATGCTGAAAAAAAAGAAAAAGTAGGATGCTGGGTGCGGATTCTTTCACTTTGGCGGTTTCCGGATAGACGCGCTTGAACTCCCCAAAATGACCGGCGACGAGTTTGTAGAACGGCGTCTCGGTCGCCCGGCGAGGCTTGTGTGGGAATGGTGCCGTGTGGGAATGGTGCCGCACATAGACTTATAGACTTATTGGCGACCAGTATTTTTCCTTGCCCATGCCCCGTGGGATCTAATGACAATCATGGGGGTGCGATGGAAGCACTTGCCGATTTCTGTAGGTCCATATCCTTCTTCGTACATAAGTGACATCGCTGTGTGACGGAGCGTACTGATGGTCCGGTCACGCCTGGGACTGCACAATTCCTGTGGCGAGATCGTTGTTCCCAGAAGCACACGCTGGATGATCTCCTCCGGCGATTTCCTTCCCCGCCTCTCCTTAAATTTTTGCCCCTCGCGACCTTCACGGCGCCGCTCTATACCGTCCCATTGCTCTTGCGTGCCGATGTAGCCCGGTCCTTCCGGACATTCATAACTTTCCAGAGCGATGGCTGAACGAAACGCGTTGACACGACCGCGCCCATCAAAGCCCGGTGGATATTCCCAGCACTTCAGTCTGATCCAATCACATTTTTTCCCTTCAAACCAATACCAGGAACTCCATCTATAATCTGTCACGTTCTTGCAAATGCCCGCATCGGGGGCGTTTCGATGGACGTAACCGACAAGCGTGCGCAAATACGTTTCGTCCAAAACAATTTTACACCCCGGTCGCCCTTGAAACACGTGGCCATTTGTTTTCCGACGCTCATTGAATCGTTTCGCATATTTTGTATGCGCGGCGTGAAATATCCGGTCAAGCGAAACTTCTCCCTGACGAAGCAAGAGATGTGTGTGATTGGTCATAAGGGAAAAAGAGCCCAACGCACCGCCTCGGCGGTACAATTCATCATCGAAACACCGCAGGTAACGGACGCGATCATAGGGAGAAAAAAACAATGGCTGACCACGCTGGCCGCGAGCATAAACATGATACCAATGGCCCGGTACAAACAGTCTCAACGGACGACCCATATCCTACTTCTATCATCGGCCCGCCAATAAGTCTATAAGTCTATGTCCGGCACCGAATCTGACGCGGCACCGAATCTGACGGCGTACTTAAATATATAATGTATATATACAAGGACGGATATCAAACTGCACGAGAATAGTATAACAGCCTGTATTTAATTAAGTTAACAAGTAAATCGTTTGGGTTGATTGACAATTACTAGGATTTGCCCTATATTCTACTTAATCGGTTTAGTAAATCAGTTTAGTGAACCGATTTAGTTTGCCCGAATGTCCACAATAGATGCAAGACCGAGTACAAAAGGGTGAGGTACCCAAACAAATGGCGAACGGCAACGGACCGAAGGCTGCGACGATTGAGATGGTGGCGGCGGAGGCAGGGGTTTCCAAGACGACGGTATCATTTGTGTTGAACAACAATCCGACCATCAGTTCCGCCACGCGCGAGCGCGTTCTGCAGGCGATCGCGAAGCTGGGGTATCACCCGAACGTACACGCGCGGAATTTGTCCTCGCAGAAATCCCGGACGGTCTGCGTACTGGTTCCGGAGATCGGGCGGATATTCGAGGACCCCTATTTTGCGCGCGCGATCGGCGGCGTGTACGACGAGATTGAAGCCGCGGAATACAACCTGATCCTCAAGAAGACATCCTTTCAGTTCGCCAGGGAAAAGGAATATCTGAATTTGTTCCGCCGCGCCGAGATCGGCGGGATGCTGTACATCGGCTCGACGCTGGACGACGACTACTTGAAGGATTTCGTGAGCACCCACCACCCGTTTGTTCTGGTCAACAGTTACCTGCCTGAGATTCCCATTCCGTGCGTCATTGCGGACAACGTGAAGATGGGCTATTCGGCCACAAAGCATCTCATCGATCTCGGTCATCAGCGGATCGGCCATGTCCGGGGCTCGACCAACACGGTCACGGCGATGGACCGGTGCGAGGGCTACAAGAAGGCGCTGGCGGAGGCCGGCATCGTGTTTGACGCGTCGCTGGTCGCGGACGGCCATTACAGCCGGAACGAGTCGGCGTCGGCCGCGCGGAAACTTCTGGAGCTGCCGGTCCGCCCGACGGCGATTTACGCGTGCAACGACATCATGGCCATGGGCGTGCAGGACGCGTTGAAGACCTCGGGCCTTCGCCGGATCAGCGACTGCGCGGTGGTGGGGTCGGACAACATCGAGATGTCGAGGTTCACGCACCCGCCGCTGACGACCGTGAACATGCCGATCTACGAAATCTCTCGTGCCGCCGTCCGTCTGCTGTTCGATCTCATGGAGGGAAAGCTGCCGAACGGCAGCGCGAAGCAGGTGATGGATACGTATCTCGTGGTGAGGGAATCGTGCGGCGCGAAGCATCAGCCGCGCCGCCGCGCCGACGGATGGACGCGCTCGTCGGACGCGTCCGTGGGGGGACGGACCAAGAAATGAGGGAAGGGAGAAAAATTCAGAAGAGACCGCGGGCGGGGTATGCCCTTCCAGTGCTGGCTCTCTTCTGTATTTTGCTGCCTGCCGCCTCCGCCCACGCATGGGTCCTGTCGGACTTGCAGATCCCCGACACCTGGGCCGGCCACGCCTACAACCCCTCGCCTTCCGACTGGCGGAAATTCGGCGTCTACCAGCTCATGACCGACCGTTTCTACGACGGCGATCCTTCCAACAACAACACGCACAACATGTCGGTGTCCTTCAGCGAGCCTTCGAACGTCATCCCGACCGAAGGCCACCGCCGGACGATCGGCGGCGATTTCAAGGGCCTGACGGACCATCTCGATTACATCAAATCCCTCGGATTCGACGTCATCTGGATTTCCGGCCCCCTCTTCGGCACCGAGGCCAACGGCTACGCGCCCACCACCTACAACGCGCTGGACCCGAAACTCGGCACGGTCGCCGAGTTTCGCGCGCTGATCGACGCCGCCCACGCGCGGGGGATGTACGTCATCGTCGACTGCGTCGCCAACCATTTCGCGAACTGGTTCATCGACCAAGGGTTCAACGGCGGCGGCTGGGGCACGCCTCAGTACAAGACGGGGACCGACAAGCGTTACGGCGCGACGTTCGGCGACGCGATCGGCACGAACGACTTTCACTACAACGGCAACATCTCGGATTGGAACGACGCCTTCCAGCTCGAGCACGGCGAACTGGTGGGACTGGACGATCTGAAGACCGACGAAGCCTACGTGCGCAATTACGTCATCTCGAAATATTCGAACATGATCAAGGCCTTCGACATCGACGGATTCCGGGTGGACGCGATCAAGCACGTGAACATCTGGGACTGGGCGCAACTGGCGTCGGCCTGGCGCGCCGCCGCGAAGTCCGTCGGCAAAAACAATTTCTTCATGTTCGGCGAGGCCTTCAGCGGTGGCGACGGCGCCGTGGGCTATTACACCGGCAACAAGGGCGGCACCGGCACGAAGATCATGAACGGGATGATGGACTACGTCTTTTATTTGAGCGGCCAGCCCTGGAAACTTTTCACGGACCCGTGGGGTCTCAAGGGCTGGATCGCGAACATGAACAACGCGAACTACGACATGGGCCAGGGCGACGGCACGACCTGGACGTTCGGCAACATGAACGTGCGGTTTGCGGACAACCACGACGTCGCGCGGTTTTTGTCCTCGGGCGACCAAGACCGGATGCTGTCGGTGGCGGGCCTGATGACGACGATCGAGGGCGTGGGAGGTCTGTATTACGGAAGCGAGCAGGCGTTCAACACAGGCGGCACGGACGGCCGGGGCGCCTACGCCGCGATGTTTGACCATCCGTTCCAGTGGGACAACGCGTCCGGCGACAATTTCAATCAGGCGTTCTGGCTCTACAAAAAGATCGCGCGGATGATGGCGGCGCGCCGACGGATCGGCGACGGGCTGGGATTCGGCACGACGCTCATGGACCCGCAAAACGGAATTTTCGCCTACAAGCGCGGCTCCGACGCCTTCATCGCGATCAACGGCACGAACTTCCAGCAGTCGGCGACGTACAACCTCGGCGTGTCGGGCCGGTTCGTCAATCTGGTCGACAGCACCGTCGTGAACGGCCCGACCGTCACGATCACGCTGCCGAAATACGAGGTCGGCATCTGGATCAAGGACGGCGACCCGGTGCTCGAGCCGATGGTGACGTCGATCACGCCGTCCCACGGGTCGTCCTATTCCGGAAGCACGATCACGATCACGTTCGATCAGGCCATGGACCCGGTGACGACCGCGGCGGCCGCGTCGGTGACCCCGAGCGCCGGCGGGACGTGGTCGGTGAGCGGCAACCAGCTCACGCTCTCGGGCGCGGCGTTTGCGGCGGGCGCGCAGTACACGGTGCGCATCGCGAACACGGCGCGCGCAGCGGGCGCCGGCGGCAAGGCGATGTTCGGCGGATTTCTCTCGCGGTTCAAGGGCAGTTACGCCTCGCCGGTTGTGAACGGCAACGTCGTGACGTTTAATTATTCGGGCGGCGGTTCCGCGAAGATCAAAGGATCGTGGCAGATCACGGGCGGCTCGAACGGCAACTACACCGCGGCCTACAGCTCGTCCTGGGTGGGCCCGTCGGAACCGATGGTGCAGAGCAACGGCCTGTGGACGGTCACGCTGACGCTGACGGCGAACACGACGTTTGAATACGGTTTTGAAATCGACGGCGCCTGGACGAACGACCCCGTCAACTCGAACCACGCCACCAGCGGCAACGACCGCTTCACCACCGGCAACTCGGTGGTGGCGAACGACAGCGTCCCGCCGGTATTCGGGGGCCTCGCGAGCGCGGCGGACGCGGTGACGAGCGGCAAGGTGAATCTGAGCTGGACCGCGGCGACGGACTCGTCCCTGCCGGTCAAATACAATATTTACTGGACCAACGACGCCGGCGTGTCCGCGGCGAAGACCTACGTCGACGCAACGCCGAACGCGACGACTCAGCAGACGACCTATCAGGTGACGGGCCTCGTGAACGGCGACACCTACTGGTTCGTGGTGCGCGCCGAGGACGCGACGACCGGCAATGGCGGCCCGGGCGGCGGCAAGGAGGACACGAACCTGGTCGAGCGGCCGGCCCGGCCGACAGGCGTGTCGTCGCCGGTGGTGAACGGAGCCGTGGCGACGTTCAATTATGTCGGCGGCGCCGTGGCGAAGGTCAAGGGGAGCTGGAAGGTGACGGGCGGGTCGGCCGGCGTCTACACGGCGATCTACGACACGCAGTGGGACGGCGGGCTTGCGACGCCGATGGTGCTGAACGGCAGTGTATGGACGATCACGCTGACGCTGGATCCGAACAAAACCTTCGAATACGGATTCGACATCGACGGCGCCTGGACGAACGATCCGCTGAACGCCAATCACGCCGCCAACGGCAACGACCAGCTCACGACCGCCCGGTCCGCCACCTCCGATTCGTCGGCGCCGGCGTTCGCGGGTCTTGCGAGCGCGACGGACGTCGCGTCGGGCGGGAAGGTCAATCTTTCGTGGACGGCGGCGACGGACTCGACGCCGCCCATTACGTACAACATATATTTCACCAACGACACTGGCGCGCAGGTCTCGAAATCGTACGTGGACAATACGCCCGACCTCACGACGGCCTCGACGAGCTATCAGGTCACGGGCCTCCGGAACGGCTGGACGTACTGGTTTACCGTGCGCGCTGAAGACGCGACGACGGGCAGTGTGGGCCCGCACGGCGGCCTGCAGGACACCAACCTCGTCGAGCGGTCCGCGACGCCGTCCGGAAACACGGCGCCGGTCGCGAACGCGCAGTCGGTGAGCACGAACCAGAACACATCCAAAACGATCACGCTGACCGGTAGCGACGCCAACGGCGACCCGCTGACGTTCGCGATCGGTTCGGCCCCGGCGAACGGCGCTCTGGGCGCGGTAACGTCGGCGGGCGCGACGTCGGCGACCGTCGTCTACACGCCGAACGCCAACTTCAACGGCGCCGACAATTTCATCTTCACGGCAAGCGACGGCGTTCTGACGAGCGGCAGCGCGACCGTCTCGATCACCGTCAACGCCCCGCCGCAGGGCAAGCCCGCCATTTACATCGCGCACCACTGGCACATGCACCAGCCGATCTACTGGCCGGACGAAAACGTCGTCGCGACCGAGAACAACGGCCGGTACGGCTTCAGCGTCGTGTCCGTTCACAGCGACCGCACCGGCCCCTACACGACGTGGCCGGCGGACGCGGTCCAGAACGCGATGTGGAACGGCCTTGCGCACGGCGGCGCGTCGGTGAGTTTCACGGGGTCGCTGACCGAAAATCTGAACACGCTGGAGGGTTCGGGCTGGGGATTCTACGGCTGGAAGAACCGCTGGCGCGAATCGCAGAACTGGACGACGTCTCTGGGCAACAAGCGTCTCGACATCGTGATCTTCCCGTATTTCCACTCGATGCAGCCTCTGATTCCCGACAAGTGGGTGCGGTCGGGCATTCAGCGGTACAAGGGGATGTACGCGGGCACGTGGTCGACGGGGACGCTCTCCAAGGGCATGTTTCCCTCGGAAAATTCTCTGTCCCCGCACATGATCCCGGCCCTGGTCGACGAGGGCATCGAATGGGTGATGGTCGACAACGTCCATTTCGACCGCGCGACCCAGGGCTATCCGTGGAGTTCCAGCGGCAACCTCTACGAGCCGAATCCTTCCGACATCGTGAATCCGAATCCGAACGACTGGGTGCAGTTGACCAACATCTGGGCGCCGACGAAAATTTCCGGCCGGTGGGGACACCAGCCTCATTATGTGGAGTATGTGGACCCGACGACGGGCGTATCGAAGAAGATCATCGCGATTCCGACGGAACGCTACATGGGCAACGAGGACGGCCGCGGCGGTTACGGGGCTCTGCAGTACGAGTCGGTGATCTCGCAGCTTGAGCCTTACAACACCGACCCGTCGCATCCGGTCCTGGTGGTCCTGCATCACGACGGGGACAACTACGGCGGCGGGACGGAAGGGTACTACCACGGCAACTACAGCGCGATGATCGACTGGTTGAAGGCCAACCCGAGCCGCTTCCAGCTCACGACCGTGCAGGATTATCTCTCGATGTTCCCGCCGGACCCGAGCGACATCATTCACATCGAGCCGGGGTCGTGGTCGGGCGCCGACAACGGCGATCCGGAATACAAGAAATGGAACGGCGACCCGGGCGCGGACGGATACAGCCCGGACCGCAACTCGTGGATGACGCTGATGGCGGCGCTCAACCGGATCGAAACCGCCGAGCAGATCAACGCGGGTCATCCGAACGTCGCGACCGCAAAGCGCCGGATCGAAGTCGGCATGACGTCCTGTTACTGGTACTGGGACGGCAGTCCGCCGTGGGACTACCATGTGACGCGCGCGTCGAACGAAGCCGTGTGGCTGGCCGATCAGGTGATCACAACGGGCCAGGACCGGACGCCGCCGTCGATTTATCTGCCGCAGCGCGATCCGTACAATCCCGCCGGCAAGGAGTGGGGCATTCAGATGGGCAGCAACCTGAAAATATTCGGGCCCGTGTACGACGTCTCGGGGCTGCGCCGGGTCGAGCTGAAGTACCGGATCGACGACGACGGATTCAATCCCGTGCCGGACCATGCCAACGAAGTGATCGCGGGCGGCGCCGGCGTCGGCGCGTGGCAGGTCTTGAGCATGACGGTCGATCCCTTCCCGGCCTCGCGGTCGAACCCGGCGCCCACGTATCGCGCGGACATTTACGCCGCGACGATCACGGGCCTCACGGACAAGCTGATCGACTACTATGTCGAGGCGGAGGATTTTCAGGGCAACGTGGCGAAATCGCCGATCCAGCACGTGAAATTCGGCGGCCTGGGCGGAGGCGGCACGGGCGGCGGTGGGCAGACGACGATTTTCATTCCGAGCAATCCGACGCAGAATGACACCATCCTGATCAGCGGCTCCAAGACCGGCAAGCTGCACTGGGCCGTCAACAACTGGACGCGGCCCGACACCGCCTACTGGCCGGCGGGCACGTTCGGTTACAACTCGCAGGCGGTCCAGACGCCGCTCGACGCGAATTTCAAGGTCGTGCTCGGTCCGTTCAATATCGCCGGCAAGACCGTGACGGAAATCAATTTTGTCTTCAACTGGAATGACGGCTCGTGGGACAACAACGGCGGGCTGAACTGGAAAATTCTCCTCAGCGTCGACGCCCAGGCCCCGGCCGCGCCGGCCGCGCCGGTCCTGACCGCGCGAAACGCCGCCGTCGATGTGTCGTGGCGCGCGAACGCCGAGGCGGACCTGGCCGGATACAAGCTCTATCGCGCGAGCGGCGCCGCGTACGCGCTGATCGCGCAGCCGGCGAAAACGGCCGCGCTGTATCAGGACACCGGCGTGACGAACGGCACGACCTACACCTACGTATTGCAGGCGGTCGACAACGCGGGCAACGTCGGCGACAGCTCGCCGGCCGCGTCGGCCACGCCGCTGGCGACGGACACGGCCGCGCCTTCGGCGCCGGCGAGCCTCGCGATCCAGGCGCAGCAGTTGTCGAATCTGTTGACGTGGACCCGGAATCTGGAAACGGACCATCAGGATTACCTTCTGCTCCGCAGCAACTCGGCCGGCTCAGGATACTCGACGATCGCGACGCCCGACAGCACGGTGACGACGTACACGGACGGAAGCCTCACGGCCGGGGACACGAAATATTACATATTGAAAGCGCGCGACGTTACGGGCAACGCGAGCGACAGCTCGGCCGTCGTTTTCGCCGCCGCGCGCCCGGACCCGCCGCCCCAAGCGCCGACGGGCCTGACGGCATGGCTCTGGGACCGGTCGATCCGGCTGACGTGGAACCGCAACGCGGAGTCGGACCTTGCGGGGTACAATCTTCTGCGTGCGACCGCCGCCGGCGGCCCATACGCGCAGGTGAACGGCGCGCTGATCACAGACACTCAGTATACGGATTCGCCGCTGACGAACGGCACGGCCTATTATTACGTAGTCACATCCAAGGACACCGCGAACGGCGAGTCGCCGAATTCCGCGGAGGCGACCGCGACACCAAAGCCGCTGATCGCCGTTCATTTCCGCGTGGACGTAACGGGCCAGATCGGCGTGAGCGTGGTGCGGATCGCCGGCGACCGGTTCACGCCGCCATGGAGCGCGGCCTCCAACGCGCTTCGGGACCTGGGCAGCGGCGTGTGGGGCGAGACCTTCCAGCTTCCGCTGGCGTCCCTTCAATATAAATATGTGGTCAACAGCGTGAGCTTCGAACCCGATTTCGCCACCGCATCCGGCAAGCGCGAACTCACGGTTGCGGACCAGTACGGGGACAGCCGGATGTTTGTGAGCAACCGCTGGGGCGTGTCGGGCGACGCGTATCCGGCCGCGCCGGCCGGCCTCACGGCGTCGTCCAAGACAGGGCGTGTGGACCTGCGCTGGAACCGCAACTCCACCGAATATGATGTGACAGGATTCAATGTCTACCGTTCGACCACGCCGGGCGCCGGCTACGTGAAAATCTCGTCCTTGTTGAACGACACCTCCTACGCCGACATCACCGTGACGAACGGCGATACGTACTATTACGTGATCCGTGCAGAAGACGCCGCCCGGCAGGAGGGGCCGGGTTCCAACGAAGTCCGCGCGACGCCGGGCCCAAACGTGCCGCCCGCGGTGCCTTCGGGCCTGAGCGCCGCCGCGGGCGACCGGCGCGTGACGCTGACGTGGACGGCGAACACGGAGCCGGACCTTGCGGGGTATCACGTTCTGCGGGGCGCGGCGTCCGGCGGCCCGTACACGCGGCAAAACGTCGACACGGTGCTGGTCGGCGCTTATGTGGACACCGGCGTCAACAACGGCGACACGTATTACTATGTCGTACAGGCCGTCGACCGCGAAGACTCACGCAGCGCGAATTCCGCCGAAGTGTCGGCATCGCCCAAAGCGCCGGACACCACCGCGCCCGCCGCGCCCTCGGGCCTGACCGCCGTCGCGGGCGACCGGCGCGTGACACTGACCTGGACCGGCAGCGCGGAGTCCGACACGCTTGGATACAACGTCTACCGTTCGTCGTCCTCCGCGGGTGGCCCCTACGTCAAGCTGAACGGCGGGGTCGTCCTGTCGGCCGCGTATGCCGACGTATCGGTGACGAACGGCGTCAAATATTATTACATCGTCAAGGCCCTTGACCGCGTGTTGAACGAGAGCGATTCGTCCACGTCCGCGTCCGCGACGCCGATCGGCTCCACCGGCGGGATCGAGGAGCGGACGATCGACGGCGATTTTCTGGACTGGAAGCATTCCGACGTGCGTTTTCTGGATCCGGTGGCGGACAACAGCTACCTGTGGTGGGATGTCCTGTCTCCGAACCAGCAGGCGCTGGATCCGGCCCGGGACCTCATCGCGCTGTACAGCCGGGAGGGCCAGAACGATTATTACTTCCGCATCGATTTCCACGATCTCGCGTTCAATGTCGAGCAGACCGCGCTGGACTTTTACCTGGCGATCGATTTCGACCCGACGCGCGGCCAGAGTTTCCTGCCGGATTTCGTGGACGCGACCACCGACCGGCCCTGGGAGCTGTGCATTGCCGTTTTCAACTCGACGGCCCAGGCCTTCTACAAGCCCGACTGGACGACGGTGACCTCGGTGGTGGTGAACGGCGTATCGGTCAATCCCATGCGCGGGATCAAGTATCACAGCCAGCAGGACGCCGTCGAGTTCGCGATCGCGAAGCAGGTCCTGATCAATCTCGGCTGGACGCCCGGCGCGCCGCTCAATCTCCAGGTGTTCAGCACGCGCGACGGTACCAACGGCGGTTTGGGCGAAGCGCCGCAACTGCCGGACATCACCGACGCCATTCCCGACAACGCGAGCATTCATGACGGTGTGATCAACGGCGCGGTCTCGACCGACTCGACCGTCGGCCGCGCGAAATACTCGGTGATCCTGCACGGCAACCAGTCCCTGAACGAAGCGGGGAGCATCAACCGCTGGATCCGGGACGACGTCGCGGTGACGCCGAACAACAAGCCTTCGGGATATTTCCGCGCGTTGCAGAGCCACGAAGCCTACCGCGCGCCCGTCAACATCCACGTGTCCGGCTCGCTGGCCGCGGTGCTCGACATGGCGAACTCCAACAATCCCCTGAACGACGGCCCGACCTTCAACCAGCTCATCCGGCAGTTCGTGGACGACAACTGGAACGACAACCGGATGGGCCACATCATCGGCGGCGTCTACGCCGAGCACATCATGCCCTATTTCCGGGACGACGCGTCCATCGGCGTCTACGTGAACTCGACCGCGACCGAGTACAAGACAAAGGCCCTGACGAGCTACTACAGCCTGACGCGCCCGCCGCGCGTGTTCTGGATTCCCGAGCGCGTCATCGACGGCGCGACGCTCGGCAACATCCTGACCGACGCGCGGACCGGCCAGCCGAGCGGCTACACCGCGACCGTGCTCGACCAGATCACGCATCTTCGGCTGTGGTTCGGCGAGAATCAGCCCCACAAGATTCACAAGATCAACGGCGTTCTCTGTTTCATGATCAACGACATGCCCGACGACCGAAAGTTCTGGTCGCAGGACGGCGGCGCGAACTACCAGGTCCGCAAGCTTCTCCTCGACCTCGCGCGCGACACCGACCAGGAACAGCTCGTGCTGGTCTTCGACGACTGGGAGGCCTACGCCGGCCGGTCTTTCGCGTCGCAGACCGTCATCAACGAAAATCCGGACCAGTACGACAACACGATCCGGTGGATCGCCAACCACCCGTGGGTCGAAGTCGTGACGCTCGAGCAGGTCCTGGACCGCAACTGGGGGCCGGTCGACCACGGCACGAACCTGAACCTTCCGAAATCGACGTACCAGTGGCTTCTGCATGCGACCGAGGGCAACTACGACAACTGGTATTTCGGCAGCAGCCAGGAGGCGTCGTTCCAGAACACCGTACCGGTACTGACCGGCAAGCAGTACGGCGTGAAAACGCCGATCGCGAGCGGCAAAAAATACGGATCGATCTGGGACGCCGGCACGATCCTCCGAGACGTGTGGGACGACATCAAGAATGCGCCGGCGAATGAGCTTAAGAAACTCGCCGAACTCGGCTACACGCATCTCATCTACGAATCGGCCTGGCACGACGAGGACTACACCGAAAAGGCTTGGGACGCGAACTACAACTGGCTTGAGCCCGACCTCACCAGCGACAATGTCGTCTTCTGGGCGCTCGATCTGCACGGGCACATCCGGCAGGTATCGGGGATCGTGGACGCCGCGAAGTGGGCGGAGGACGTGCGGACGGGCGCGCAGTCGGCGGGGACCGTCGTGCAGTCCAAGGACGTGGACCATGACGGGGAGAACGAATACATATTAAAGAACAACCGCGTCTACGCGCTCTTCGAAAACGACGGTGGCCGGATGGTGATGGGATTCGCGTACGACGCCGCGCGCGGAGGCATTGAACTCATCGGCAACTCGATCGCCAACGCGGCCTTTGAGGGAGAAGAAGAGGACGTGGTCCGCCGGGTGTCGGCGCTCGCCGACATGAACGGCGGCGCGTATGTGAACGCGCTCTACAGCGTCACGACGGGCGCGGACACGATCGGTCTGGTTTCGCCGGACGGGCTCATCAAGAAAACGGTGCGGCTGCCTTCGGGCGCCGGCACGCTGGACGTGACCTACAACGAGTCGGTGACGGGCGCGTTGAACGTTCGGATGGGCCTCGTGGGCAACCTTTACGACATGGTATTCACCGGCGAGCGCAAGATCCAGACGATCGGCAGCGCCGGCGGAAGTTTCTACGGCATCAAGAACACGAACGGCGGCCAGGTCTACGTGACCTTCAACCAGGCGACGCTCAACACCGGATTCACCGACGGTACGCCGGACAACACGAACTCGCCGTTCGTGCGGCAGATTGAATTGGCGGGCAACGGGACATTTTCGTTCAGCCTGACATTGAACACGAGCGACACCCTCTACATCCCGGACACCCCGGCCGCGCCGGCGGGCCTGGCGGCGGCGGCCTACAACGGCCGGGTGGCGCTGTCCTGGCAGGCGGTCCCGGACACGAACGTGGCGGGATATCACGTCTATAAGAGTGGAACTTCCGGCGGGCCTTACACGCAGTGCAACGCCGACACGGTGACGATCCCGGTCTATTCCGTGTACGGCCTGAACAACGGCGAGACGTATTACTTCGTCGTCCGCGCCGTCAGCCAGAAGGGCGTGCAGTCGCCGAACTCCAACGAGGTGCGGGCGGTCCCGGTCACTTCGATCAGCGTGACGTTCACGATCGACCTGCGAAGCCTCCCGACCTACGGGCTCGCGCAGATGGCGGGCAACGCGCTGAGTCCCGCCTGGACGCCGGGCCCGTTCACGATGCCGGCCAACGGCGGCGGGACATTCTCGATCACGCTCCCGCTGACCGTCGGGACCGTTCTGCAGTACAAATACGTACACGACACGACCGCGTGGGAGAGCGATTTTACGACAACGTCAAAAAACCGCGAGCTCACCGTCGCCGACCAGGGCGGCGGCAAGATGACCGTCAACAACAAATGGAACGTCATCGGCGATCCGCCGCCCGCCGTGCCGAACTCGGCGTCGCTGGAAGTCGGCTCGGACACGATCCGGATCAAGTGGGTCCACAGCGCCGATTTCGACGTCGTCGGATACAACGTCTACCGGTCGCAGACGACGGGCGGGCCGTACGTCCGCATCGCGTCGGCCGGCCGGATCGAAAGCCACCTCGATTCGGGCCTGACGAGCGGGACGCGCTACTATTACATCGTCCGGTCGCTGGACCAGATGGGCCAGGAGTCGGTCAGCACGCCGGAGCTGAACGGCCTGCCGGGCACGAACCCGCCGCCGGCGCAGGTCAGCGGCGTAGCGGCGACCGCCGGCGTCAACCAGATCACGGTGACGTGGAACGCGAACACCGAGGCGGACCTGGCCGGATACAACATCTATTTCACGGTCACCTTGAACGGCGTCCCGCAGAAACTGAATTCGGCGCTCATCACGGGCACGTCGTACCTGCATCAGAATCTTTCGTCGAGCTTCAGCTACACCTACTGGGTCTGCGCGGTCGACAACTCCGGATCGGAGGGCCTCTGGTCGGCGTCCGTCCAGCAGACGCCGACGCCGGCCGGCGGGTCCGTGCCGATCTACATCGCGTACCACTGGCACATGCACCAGCCGATTTACTGGCCCTACGAAAACATCGTGACGACGTATTCGACCCGGTCGAACTACTCCTACGTGAGAGACGTGCTCGGCTGGCCGGACCGCGTCGACGCCTACACGCACAATCCGATCGACAATATTTCCCGGTTCAGCTACCTGCCCAATTGGGGCGCGCAGATCAGCTACTCGGGATCGCTGATCGAAAACATCGATAACATGTCCGCCGTCGGCCATTCCTATTACGGCGGCTGGAGCAACCGCTATGCGGAGGGCCACGGCTGGAGCACGTCCCTGGGCAACCGCCGCACGGACCTTGTGGCGTTCGGCTACCACCATCCGATGATGCCGTTCATTCACTATCGCGACCTGCGCCTGCAGGTGCAGATGCACCGCCGCAAGCTCACGAACCGTTTTGGCAATCCGTACTCGAAGGGCATGTTCCCGCCGGAGAGCGCCTTTTCCGAGCGCATGATCCCGGCGCTTCTCGACGAGGGCATCGAATGGGTGATGGTCGACAACCTGCACCTAGATCACGCCAACAAGAATTTTCCGTGGAGCATCAGCGAAAAGGTCAACCCGCCGAACCGCGCGGAGCAGGTGAACAACCCGCAGGCCAACTATCTGTCCCTGAGCTGTCAGACCAACACGTCCTACAAGGTGTCGGCGCCGTTCAGCGTCACGCCGCACTACACGAAATATGTCGACCCCGCCACCGGAACCGAGCGCAAGATCATCGTCGTTCCGCTGGAGCGGACGCTCGGCTACGACGACAGCTACGGCGACCGCACGCCGCAGCAGCGCCTGGAGGCCTTCCTGCCCTACAACACCGACCCGAACCACCCGATGCTGGTCGTGCTCGCGCACGACGGGGACAACGCCGGCGCGAGCGGATTCCGGTATTACGTCGAAACGATGGGCTGGCTGGGCGGGGCCGACCCGAACAAATTCCGTTTCACCACCGTCCAGGATTACCTCTCGATGTTCCCGCCGGACCCGAACGATGTCGTTCACGTGACGGACGGATCGTGGGTCGGCGCGGACCTCGGGGACCAGGAGCTGAAGAAGTGGATGGGCGACCCCTACAAGAACGGCGTCGTCGATTTCACCAACGGATTCAGTTCCGACTGGAACTCGTGGATGGTCATCACCGCCGGCAAGAACCGGATGATGCACGCCGAGAGCATCCAGCCGCCGTCGGGCGACATCGGCGCCATCATGGACGGCACCGGGAACAACACCGACAAGGGCTGGCGCGAGTTTCTGGTCGGCGAGGCGAGCTGTTACTGGTACTGGGACGGCACGGTCCAGTGGGACGAGCAGCCGACGCGGGCAGTGAACGCCGCGATGAATTTCGCCGACGCCGTGATCGGCGCCGGTACGCCGCCGGGCAGCACGCCGGACAATGTCGGCCCCACGGTGTTCCCGCTTCTGCGCGAGCCGTACAACCCGGGCGCGGAGGAGGCGTTCAAGGGCCTTCAGCCGAGCGATTTCGACGTATTCACCTTTATTTATGACGCGAGCGGCCTGACGTCCGTCACGCTGAAGTACCGGATCGACGCCGACGGGGAAAATCCGCTGAGCGACAACGCGAACGAAGTCTACGGCGCCGGCGCGGGCGTCGGCCCGTGGCTGACGGCCGCGATGTCGATCAAAGCCTTTCCGAATCCGCCCGCGGCCCAGCTTCAGCCGCTCTATCGCGCCAGCATCTACACGGCGCGGGTAAGCGGCCTCACCAATTCATTGCTGGACTATTACGTCGAAGCCGTGGACGGCCGCGGGAACGTGACGAAGTCGGACATCCATCACGTCTACGTCGGCCAGACGGTGACCAGCAGTGTTGGCTCGGGCGTCTGGCAGCCGTCCGCACCGACGTCGAGCGACACGATCCTGATCACCGCCACGAAGGCCGGGTATCTCCACTGGGGCGTGAACGGCTGGCTGAAGCCGGACTCGTCGTACTGGCCGTCCGCAACGGCGCCGTATGACAACTTCTCGGTGGAAACGCGGCTGGACGCGAACTTCCACGCCGTGATCGGACCGTTCAACAAGTCGCAGTCCGTCCCCCGCATCGATTTCGTGTTCCGCCATGACGACGGCACATGGGGCAAGAACAACGGCGCCGATTACCGGATCGATTTGATCGTCGACACGATTGCCCCGGCCGCGCCCACGGGCCTGACGGCGACGCCGGACAACCAGCGGGTGGTTCTCGTATGGAGCGCGCCGGTCGAGGCGGACCTCACCGGTTACCAGGTTTACCGCGCGGCCGACACCGCCGGCCCGTACGCGCTCCTCGTCACGACCGGCCGGATCGCGACTCACACCGACACGTCGGTGACCAACGGCGTCGTGTACTATTACCGGCTGCGCGCCGTCGACGCCTCAGGCAACGCGAGCGACACCTCCGCGATGGTTTCCGCGACGCCCTCCGGCGTCGACCTGACGCCGCCGGCGCGCCCGACGGGCGTGACGTTGACCTCGCAGGAATTTGCGATTCGGGTCGCATGGACCGCGAACCGCGAGTACGATCTGTCCGGCTACCGCGTGTATCGTTCCACGTCGGCGGGGTCGGGCTACGCTCTGGCCCAAACGGCGGGCGCCGCGGCCACGTCGTACACCGACGGAGGCATGGGCCTCACGGACACCTACTACTATGTCATCACCGCGTTCGATTCGGCCGGCAACGTCAGCGACACGACGGCCGCCATCGGCGCCCGCGCGCTCGCGGCGCAGCCGCCGGCGCGTCCGGCGAACGTGAGCGCCGCGCCCGGCGACTCGAAGGTCACGGTGAGCTGGTTCGCGAACACGGAGGCCGATCTTGCGGGCTACAACGTGTACCGGTCGCTGTCGGCGACGAACGGGTTCGTGAAGGACAACGGCTCGGTTCTGGTGCTGACCATTTACAACGTGAACAATCTGCCCAATGATTCGACTTATTACTTCGTCGTCACCGCTGTGGACACCGGCGGCAACGAGAGCGATTCCTCGACGGTCGTGAGCGCGACGCCGCACGGAGGGATCCAAGTGAGTTTTCGGATGAACGCCTCGGCCGCCGGCGCCCTGAGCGCTGTTCAGATCGCGGGCGACAAATTCTCCCCGGCCTGGACGCCGTCCGCGACGACCCTGACCAACGAAGGCGCCGGAATCTGGCGGGTGACGAAACAGTTCCTGGTCAACGAGCGTCTCCAGTACAAATACATCAAGGACACCACCGGCTGGGAGGGCAATTTCCCGGCCAACGAGTCGGTCAACCGAGAAGTCACCGTGGTCGACCACGGCGGCGGTCGGATGTTCGTGAGCAACGCCTGGAACGTCGACGGCGACCTTCTGCCGGCCGCGCCCACGGGCCTTGCGGCCACCGCCGGCAACGCCACCGCGCAGCTTACCTGGAACGCGAACACCGAATATGACCTCGCCGGCTACGACATCTACCGCTCGACGGTTTCGGGATCGGGGTTCACGAAAATCGCCGCGCGGGTTGCGGGCGCCGCGTACCCGTGCACCGGCCTGACCAACGGCACGACCTACTATTTCAAAGTCTCCGCCGAGGATTCGGCGTTGCAGGAGGGCCCGACCTCGGCCCAGGTGTCCGCGCTGCCGTTCGTGCCGGACACGACCGCACCCGCCGCGCCGTCGGGCGTGGACGCGGCGGTGACCGGCGGAACGATCCGCGTCACGTGGGCCCGGAACGCCGAGGCGGACCTTTCGGGCTATCGCGTGTACCGGAACACGGCCGCCGCCGGCCAGTTCACCGCGCTGGGCGGTTTGATTTCCGACACGAAATACACCGACGCCGCCTCGGCCGGCGTCACCTACTATTATGTCGTTCGCGCGCAGGACAGCGCCGGCAACCTGAGCGACACGTCGGCCTCGGACACCGCGCTCATCAGCGGCAACGCCGTGGCCGTGGACGGCCATGCCGGCGAGTGGGTCGGCACAGCGCCGACGTCGGACAACACAATCGCGATCAGCGGCGGGGAATGGATCTGGAAGGACGCCGTCGGCGACCAGCGCAGCGACGCGGCCGACCCGGACAGCAATTACGACCTCAAGGAGGTGCGCTTCACGGGCGACGTCGCCGGAATGTCGATGCTCGTCCGGATGGACAACATCACCGACAACACGTTTCCCTATCTGACGCTGGGCGTGGACCGGGACCCGGCCGCCACCGGTGGAGAGCAGTGGTTCGGCCAGTACATCGAAGCGACGATGAACAACGCCGCATGGCGGGACTACGAGGTCATCCTCAACGGCACGAAGACCGGCCATTTCGGCGTCGGCGCCGGCGGCTGGACCTGGAAGGACACCGGCGCGTCCTTCATCTCGACCGCCAACGACGTGATCGAAGCCAATTTCAAATGGTATTCCATCGGCGTCACCCTTCCCAAAAAATTGCGCATCACCATGGCTTCCGCCCGCAACAACGCCGGCAACCCCGACGAGGTCTTCGGCGCCGACATCCTCGACGCCGTCACCACCGCCTCGGGCAACACGTGGTCGGACGTCGGCGACGGCCAGCTTGATTATTACTTCGACATCGGCTTCAACGCCGACGGCAAAGTCAACACCGCCCCGACGGCTCCGGCGTGGGCGGGGCCGGCCGACGGCAGCACGTTGTCGAGCGACATCGTGAATTTCGCATGGACCTGGAACGACGGCGACGGCCAGATCGCGGTGACGCCGATGTACGAGCTCCAGGTGGCGCGCGACACCGTCTTCGCGACTCTGGTCTTCACCGATTCCTCCACCGGATTCGTGACGACGCGCGGGCACGATTTCGGCGGCAATGGCGACTATTACGCGCGCGTCCGCACGCGCGACGATTTCGACTGGTCACCGTGGAGCGCCGCCCTCAAGATCACCATCAGCATCACGAACCTGCCGGACGGCGACCCCGCCAACTGGCTGGGCGTCGCCTCGACCGCGTCCAACACGCACACCGTGAGCGCCGGCGAATGGATCTGGACCGACGCGACGCTCGACGAGCGCACCGACGCCGCCGACCCCGACGCAAATTACGATTTGAAGGAACTGCGGCTGGCCGGCGATTCGGCGCACCTCTACGTGCTCGCGCGGTTCCGGGACATCACGAGCGCGGCGTTGCCGTACCTGTCGATCGCGCTCGACAAGGACCGCGTGTCCGGCAGCGGCGAGCGCGCGTTCGGCGGGAGCAGCGAGACGCAGATGGATACGCGGGCCTTCCGTGACTATGAGCTTGTGATGAACAACAACAAGGCCGGCTTTTACGGCGCGGGCGCCGGCGGCTTCACATGGTCGGAAAAAGGCAACGTCACCCTCAGCACAGCCAACGACGCGATGGAGGGCCGGTATCACTGGTCGGACCTCGGCGTCGCGCTGCCCGCGACGGTGCGGTTCACCGCCATGACGGCGTCGAACAGCGGCGGCAACACCGCCGAAATTTACCAGAGCGACGCCGTGGACGCCGTGACGACCATCAACGGCAACACGTGGGGCGACGCGCAGGACGGCGTGATCAACAGTTCCTTCGACATCTCCTTCACGCGCGACGGCCGTGTCAACGCGCCGCCGGGCAAACCCGTCCTGATCTCGCCCGCGGCCTCGGCCACCGCCAACACCTCCGCCGTCACGTTCGTGTGGTCCTGCCGCGACCCCGACTCGACGTCGACCGCCAGCCCGCGCTACCGCGTGCAGATCGCAAACGATTCCGCCTTCGCGCAGCTCGTCGTCGATTACGTGCGCGCCGGCCTGACCAGCGCCTACAGCTACACGTTTGCCGGCGGCGACCGGTATTACTGGCGGGTGCAGGAGATGGACGATTTCGAGACATCTCCCTGGAGCGACGCGCGCGACCTGACCGTCGACTTTTTCATCCCCGCCGTGACGCTCACCGCGCCCGCGAACGGACTGGAGACGTCGGCGAGTTTCGTCAAATTCGCCTGGAGCCAGCCGGCGGACGACGTCAGCGGATTTGATCTGTTCACGCTCGAAGTCAGCACGACGCCGGCCTTCACCGCGGTCGCCCACACGGTGCAGACCATCGATCCGAACTCGTGGCTTCTCGTGACCAACGGGGACACCTCGTATTCCTGGCGCGTTCGCGCGCGCGACCGCGCGGGCAATGAGGCCGTGAGCAGCGTGCGGACGCTGCGGATCGACACGGGCGTGCGGGTGAGCCTGGCGGCGCCGGACAGCGGCGTGCGAACGGCTGACACGACGCCGTCGTTCAGTTGGTCGAGCCCGGACGCGGACACGTACCGGTTCGAGCTCTCCGTTGCGCCGACGTTTTCGCCGCTGGTCGACAACGCGCTGGTGACTTCCACCGCTTACACACCGTCGGCCCTGATCTATCCGAACAACACCTACTTCTGGCGCGCCGTGGCGCTGGACCGCGCCGGCAACCAGACCGCCGCGCCGGCCCGCGTGATCCACATCGACACGCAGGTTGCCGTCACGCTTGTTGCGCCGCCCGACCTCGTGGACACAAGCGCCGTGCGCCCGCCGTTCGCGTGGACCGGCGACGCCGACACGTACAATTTCCAGATCTCGAGGCAGACCACGTTCGCGACGCTGGTGGACAGCACGACCACGACCGGCCTCGCGTACACGCCGGGCGCGAATTATCCGGCGGACACGTTTTACTGGCGCGTGATCGCGACCGATTTCGTCGGCAACGCCGCGACCTCGGCCTCCCGCACGATCGTGATCGACACCGGCGTCCGCGCGGACCTCTTCGGCCCGGCGGACCGCGTCGAGACGAACGACACGACGCCCGCGTTCAGTTGGACCGGCAGCGGCGAAACCTACACCTTCGAGATTTCGACCAGCGTCGGCTTTGCGGCCGTCCTGGACAGCGTCACGACCACGAGTCTCGCGTATACGCCGGCCCCGGGATACGCGGCGAACAGTTACTTCTGGCGCCTCACGGCGCGCAATTCGGTCGGCGGCGTGAAGATCACGCCCGCGTGGTCCATCGTCATCGACACCAAGGCGCAGGCGTCGCCCGCGTCGCCGGCCGATCTCTTCCGGACCAACGCGTTGCGGCCGGCGCTGAGCTGGACCGGTGACGGCAGGCAGTTCACCGTGCAGGTCTCGAAATCGGCGGGCTTCAGCCCCCTCGTGGACAACGTGACGGCGGCGGCCTTCGCGTACACGCCGACCGCCGATCATGCGGCCGACACGTATTTCTGGCGCGTCATCGCCGAGGACACGGCGGGCAATTTCGACACGAGCGCCGCCCGGACGCTGGTGATCGACACGTCGGTGGTCGTCGCGCTGGCCGGCCCCACCGAAGCCGAACGGACGAACCTCCGATCGCCGGCCTTCACGTGGACGGGCGATGGCGACACATACGAGTACCAGATTTCGAAATCGAGCGCGTTTGGAATCGTGATCGACAGCCAGCTTCTGGCGGGGACGGCCCACACGCCGTCGACCGCCTATGTCGCCGACACCTATTTCTGGCGCGTCCTGGTCTGGGACCGCGCCGGCAATTCCGCCGCGGCGGCATGGCGCGCGCTCGTCATCGACACGTTCGTGTCGGTATCGCTCACATCGCCCTATGATCTTTATCCCACCAACCATCTGCGGCCGGCTTTTGCGTGGTCTTCCGACGGAGAAACATTTGTCATCCAGATTTCGCGCGGGAGTTCCTTTACGACCCTCCATGACAGCCTGACGACGGCGGCGTTCGCGTACACGGCCTCCGCCGATTATCCGGCGGACACCTATTACTGGCGCGTCGTCGCGCGCGACCCGGCCGGCAACACCGAGACAACAGCGGCGCGCCGGGTTCTCGTGGACACCTTCGTGCAGGCGACGCTGGCGGGTCCTGCGGACGGCCATGAAACGAACGTGACGGCGCCGGCGTTCTCATGGACCGGAAACGGCGACACCTACACGATTCAGATTTCGAAGACCTCCGCGTTCACGACCCTGTCGGACGCCGCGACGACGGGCGGCCTGGCCCACACGCCGGCCTCCGGCTACGGCGCGGACACCTACTGGTGGCGCGTGATATCGCGCGATGCCGCCGGCAACTGGGACACCACGGCCTCGCGGCGGGTCGTGATCGACACGGGCGCCAGGGTCGTCCTGCTCGGCCCGGAACAGATGTTCCAAACGAGCGACACGCGTCCGACATTCACGTGGTCCGGCGACGCCGACACCTACACCGTCCAGGTGTCGCGCGCAAGTTCATTCTCGACGATCTACGACCAGAACGACACGACCGGCGGCAGCTACGAGCCGGCGCAGGTGTCCGCGTATCCGGCCGACACGTACTACTGGCGCGTGACGGGCGTGGACCGGCTGGGCAATCAGGAAACCAGCGCCGTGCGGATGCTGTTTGTGGATACCGGCCTTGTCGTCAACGCGAACCTCCCGCCGGATCCGAACGAAACCAACGATACGACGCCGACGTTCACATGGAGCGGAAGCGGCGACACCTACACGTGGCAGATCAGTCTTTCGGCAGCGTTCGCGCCCGTCGCCGACAGCCTGACGACCGGCGGCGGGACGTACACGCCGTCTCCCGGCTACAGGGCCGACACCTATTACTGGCGCGTGGCCGCGCGCGACAATGCCGGCAACTGGGACACCACGCCGGCCCGGAAACTCGTCATCGACACGGCCGCGCCGTCGGTCCCGACGGTGACGTCTCCCGCCGACCAGGCCGTGACGAACAAGCCGGCGCCGACCTTCGCCTGGTCCGGCGACGCGGACAGCTATGTTTTTGAGTTGTCAAAATCATCCGCCTTCGCGGCGCTCGTTTCCGCCGAAACGACGCTGACGTCCTCGTCGACGGTGTCGTCGCTCGCGCAGGACACGTATTATTACCGTGTCCGCGGGTATGACCGCGCCGGAAACGCCGGCGCCTTCTCGGCCGCCCGCACGCTTTATATCGACACGCAGATATCCGTCTCCCCCGCCGCGCCTGCGGATCTTCACGAAACAAGCAACCCGCAGCCGGCTCTGACCTGGACCGGCGAGGCCGACACGTATGTGGCGCAGATCTCGACCTCCTCCGGATTCGGAACGACGGTCGAAAGCGCGCTCACGACATCAAGCCAGTTTACCCCGTCTTCGGTCCTTGCGGCGAACACCTATTACTGGCGCATCCTGGCCCTGGACCGCGCGGGGAACGCGGACACCTCGCCGTCGCGCCGGTTTGTCATCGACACCGGCGTCCGCGTGTCGCTGGTGGCCCCTGCGGGATTCACCCGAACGAACGACACCACGCCCGCTTTCGCCTGGACAGGCGATGCCGACACCTACAAGCTCGAAGTGTCGCGTCTCAACGATTTCTCCATCCTGTTTGACAGTCTGACCACGACGGGCACCACGTATGCCTCGACCCGAATTTATCCGCACGACACATTTTACTGGCGCGTCTCGGCCATCGACCGTTCGGGCAACAACGGCATCACGGGCCTGCGGGTTCTCCACATTGACACCATCGTTTCCGTGGCGCTTTTGACGCCGGCCGACACGTCCCGGACAAGCGCAGTGCGGCCCGTGTTCGCCTGGTCGGGCGACGCGGACTCCTACAGGCTCCAGATTTCCACGTCCCCGGCATTCGGGACCACGGTGGACGACTCCATTGTGTTCACGACGAGTTTCGCGCCGGCCTTCAACTATCCGGCCGACACCTACTACTGGCGCGTGACCGGATCGGATCTTGCCGGCAACCAGATCACGGCGGCCTCGCGCCTGCTGGTGATCGACACGCATGTGTCGGTAACGCTTGCGTCGCCGGCCAACGCGTTTGTGACCAACAACCCGCGGCCGGCGTTCTCCTGGACGGGCGACGCCGATACGTACACCGTCCAGGTTTCCTCCGATGTCAATTTCGGCACGCTGGCGCATCAGAACACGGTATCGTCCACCACCCATACGCCGGCCGCCGGACTGCCCCCGGACACTTACTTCTGGCGCGTCGTCGCGCGGGACGTGGCCGGAAACATTCTCACGACCGCCGCGAGAGGGTTTGTCATCGACACGCTCGTCACGGTCCAGCTCTTGTCTCCGTCCCATCTGGCCAAGACGGGCGAGACGCAGCCCACGTACACATGGACGGGAACGGGAGACACCTACACCCTTCAGGCGTCGACCTCGTCGACCTTCGCAACGATCTTTGACAGCCGGACAACGACGTCCGTGACCTTCGCCGCGACCGCGACCTACGCGCCGGACACCTATTACTGGCGGCTGATCGCGATGGACCGTGCCGGCAACGTCGAGACCTCGGCCGCGCGGACGCTGACGGTGGTGTCGGGTGTCGTCGTCAACCTCCTGAGCCCGGAAGACACGACGTACACGAACAGCTTGCGGCCCGTCTTCGCATGGAACGGGAGCGGCGAGACGTTCACCTTTGAGATTTCCCGCACGTCGGCGTTCTCGACTTTGCTGGACGCCCGTTCGTCCGCCGGATCGACCCACGCGCCCGCGATCGACTACCCGGCCGACACGTACGTGTGGCGCGTGATCGTCCGGGACGGGCTGGGCAGAGTGGACACGTCCCCCGCGCGCCGCCTGGTGATCGACACGGGCGTGTCGGTCAGCCTGGGCGATCCGGGCGCCGGTCATTCCACCAAGGCCACGTCTCCCGCGTTCGCGTGGTCCGGCGACGCGGAAACCTACGTTTTCCAGATTTCGAAATCCGCGGCCTTCGTCCCGCTGGTCGACAGCCGCACCACCGCATTGACGGCCTATACGCCGGCCTCCGTCTACACCGCCGATACTTATTTCTGGCGCGTGATCGCTTCCGACCGCGCCGGCAACGTCGAGACATCGGCCGCGCGGTCCCTGGCGGTCGACACGTCCGTCACGGTCGCGCTGTCCTTCCCGCCGGACCTGCAGCGCACCAGCAGCCGCCGGCCGGCGTTCACGTGGTCGGGCGACGCGGAGACCTACACGATCCAGGTCTCGACCTCGGGCGCCTTCGCGACGATCGCGGACGCGCAGGCCACGAACCTCACCGCCTACACGCCGGCCGCCGATTATGCGTACGACACTCATTTCTGGCGCGTCGTGGCGACCGACCGCGCAGGCAATGTGGAAACGAGCGCGGCGCGGACGCTCGTGATCGACTCCGGCGCCGCCGTGGTCGTCACGCCGCTCGGCCCGGCGGATTTCCGGCAGACCAACGAGACGATGCCGGCCTTCACGTGGGCGGGCGACGCCGACACGTACGTGGTCGAGGTCGCGGCGAACGATCCGGCATTCGGAGCGATCTACGATTCGAAGACGCTGACCGCGACGAGCTTCACGGCCTCGCGCGGATTTGTGTATGGCATTTATTTCTGGCGCGTCACCGGCTCGAAGACGCTGGGCGGCCGGACCGTTTCGGCCGTACGAACGCTGTACATCGACACGGCCGTCCGGGTCATCCCGAGTTTTCCGCCTAATGATTCCGACCTGCAAACCCCGCGGCCGATGATGGTGTGGAGCGGCGACGGCGAAACCTATCACGTCCAGGTCGCGCGCAACTACGAGTTCACGGCCCTGCATGACAGCCGGGTCCTCCGTGTCACGGCCTACGCGCCGCCGTTCCCGTATCCGGCCGGCGCCTATTTCTGGCGCGTGATCGCCCGGGACATTGCGGGGAACGTCGAAACGAGCGCCACCCGCCGCTTCAATGTGACGCTGTCCTTCGACACGGTCACCGCGCGCGGCTTCCGGTTCATGCCGACCCTGCCGATCGACACGCGTCCCATCGTGGTTCTGCGGGGCCGCGTCAACGAAACGGAGCCGGTGGTCGCGCTCACGGTCACGCAAAACGGCGACACCGTCTACACCGTGGGCATTGCGAGCGATAGCGCCGCCTTCAATATCGGCGTGGCGGTCGCGACGGTCCTCGGCCCGAACATTTTTGTGGCGCGCCTGACCGACTCGTACGGCCGCGCCTTTTATGACACCGTGCGGATCAACCGCCTGACGGGCGAGGTTTCGGCGATGTCGTTGCCGAGCGGCATGACCACACAGCTTCCGCAAAGCACGCGCTCCGAGACCTGGGTGGGCGTGCTGTCGTTTGCGGACACCGCCGCGCCAGCGCGCGTGGCCGTTCCGCTCTACGACCCTGTCCGCGGCGCCTATACGAATTCATGGAACATCAACATTCAGCCGAAGGATTCCGGCACGAACCTGACCGTGCGCCGCGCCCCGGACACGGTGGCGCTCCGGCTGACGGCCGGCGCCTCGCTCGGATCCAGCTTCCAGTTCACCGCCTTCGAGTTCACGCTGTACGACGCCGCCGGAAGCAGCATCGGCGCCAGCGAGGGCAGTTTCCAGACGCTGTCGCTGTCGATCGATCCGACCGGCATGGATCTGGGCACGAGCCTCCTGACGGACCTGCGGCTCTTCACGTTCAACGAAGCGACGCTCGCCTGGGACCAGGTGGCGGGCAGCGGATACAATCCGGTGACCGGCCAGGTCGAAGGCAACCTGCAGCACTTGTCGTTCTACGCCGTCCTGCCGGCGGTGGCCGTGGCCGGCGACCTCAACAACGTCGTCGTCTATCCGAATCCCTTCAAACCCAATTCCGGCAACGCGCGCGCCGGCCGCGAATACGACGGCACGGTCGGGTCCGGCATCACCTTCTCGAACCTCACCGCCTTCGCGCGCATCACGATCTTCTCGCTCGACGGCGTCAAGGTCGACGAGTTCGAAGTCGCCGGCACGGGCCGGGTCCAGTGGGACGCCAAGAATTCCCAGGGCCGCCCGGTCGCCAGCGGCGTGTATCTGTACCTCATCGAATCCGGCTCGGGAGAGAAATTTGCCGGGAAGGTCGCGGTGGTCCGGTAATGAAACGAGTTCTTTCTCTTGCCGTCCTGCTCATGCTGGCCGGTTGGACTGCCGCGCAGGCCGCCGGCCCGCACAAGAAGGCCGGGACGACCGGGGCGGCCTTCCTCAATATCTATCCCGGCGCGCGGTACGAGGCGCAGGGGGCGGCGGCCGTGGCGGACGCGGCCGGGGTCGACGCGATCTACTGGAACCCGGCGGGCCTTGCGGAGGCGAAGCGCCGGCAGCTTGCGTTTGTCCATCACAATTATGTCCTCGACGTCAAAAACAATTATCTCGCGTACGCCCATCCCTCCGGCGGAAACGGCGTGATGGGGTTTGCGCTCTACCACGCGGACGCCGGCGTGCTCACGCGCACGGAAGTCGACGGCGCCGGCAATGCCGTGACGGGTCTTGGGTCCTTCGATGCCTACGATCTTGCGCTGTCGGTCTCGTACGCGAAGAAGCTGTTTGAGAACGCCTCCGTCGGGCTGACCGGCAAGTACATCCGGTCGGACATCGAATCGGAGCAGGGCGACGCCTGGGCCGTCGACGCGGGCCTGCAGTTCCGCCTGCTCGAAGCGTTTTCGGTGGGATTCGCCGCCCAGAATTTCGGCACGCAGATCAAGTTCCGCCAGCAGAAGGACGAATTGCCGCTCCAGTACAAGGCCGGCCTCGCCTACCACTTCATGCTGCGGTCCTGGAAGGCCCGGCTGGGCGCCGACATGACCGCGCCCGTGCGAAATCGCATGCACTACAACGCCGGCCTGGAGGTTCGCCCCGTCGATTTCGCCGCGATCCGCGTCGGCTACGACCGCCGCAATCGCGACCTCAAGGAGTGGCTGACCGCCGGCTTCGGACTTCAGATGGACAAGTGGACCCTCAATTACGCCTACGCGCCGCAGGGCTTCTTCAAGAGCTCCCACCGGATCGGCTTCGCCGTCGAATTTTGATCCCGACTGCCGGCGCCGGTCTTCCGTACGCCGCCGATCTCTGATAAGCACACTAGCGACGACCGAAGACTGAGGATGGGAGACTGACATGGACCGCTACATCTGCGTGCACGGCCATTTTTATCAGCCGCCCCGGGAGAACCCGTGGCTGGAATCGGTGGAGCTGCAGGATTCGGCCCTTCCGTATCACGACTGGAACCGCCGGATCGCGCAGGAGTGCTACATCGCCAACCGCGCGTCGCGCATTCTCGACGGCGACGGCCGGATTCTCAAGATCGCCAACAATTACGCCAACATCAGTTTCGATTTCGGCCCCACCCTCCTCTCCTGGATGCAGGACAATATTCCCGACACCTACGAGTCGATCCTGGAGGCGGACCGGCAAACCCGGGAACGCTTCGGGGGGCATGGCTCGGCGATGGCGCAGGGCTACAACCACATGATCCTGCCGCTGGCGAACGCGCGGGACAAATACACGCAGGTCCTGTGGGGCATCCGCGATTTCCAGAGCCGGTTCGGCCGTTTCCCCGAATCGTTGTGGCTTCCGGAAACGGCCGTCGATCTCGCGACGCTTGAAGTCCTCGCGGAACTCGGGATCAAGTTCACCGTGCTGGCGCCGCATCAGGCGGGAAAGACGAAACCGATCGTCGCGCCGCCCGGCGCCGTGCCGGCGGCCCGGCCCGGCGCGACGCCGGCGGCCGCAGCCGACGCGCCGGCCGCGCCCCCCGAGCCTCCCCCGGCCGGCGTCGATCCCTCAACCGCGTATGTGTTGAAACTGCCGTCGGGCCGGACGATCAACCTGTTTTTTTACGATGGCCCGGTGTCGAGGGCGGTGGCGTTTGAAAAATTGCTGACGAGCGGCGAAACCTTCGCCGGCCGGCTGATGAGCGCGTTTTCCGACGCGCGCCAGCGTCCGCAGCTCGTCCACATCGCGACCGACGGTGAAACCTACGGCCACCACCATCCGCACGGCGACATGGCCCTGGCCTACGCGATGCATCACATTCAGGCGAAACAGCTCGCGCAGATCATCAACTACGGCCAGTTCCTAGAAAAATTCCCGCCGGCCCACGAAGTCGAGATCGTCGAGAACAGTTCGTGGAGCTGTTCGCACGGCGTCGAGCGCTGGCGCTCCGATTGCGGCTGCAATTCCGGCAATTTCCCCGCCTGGCGGCAGGCCTGGCGCGCGCCGCTCCGGGAGGCGCTCGACTGGCTCCGGGACCGCCTCGCGCCGCTCTTCGAGGAGCGCGCCGGCCGGTGGCTCAAGGACCCGTGGTCGGCGCGCAACGACTATATTTCCGTGATCCTCCACCGCACGCCCGAGGAGACCGAACGCTTTTTGAGCGACCACGCCCTGCGTCCGCTTTCGGAGGACGAAAAAATATCCGTCACGAAACTCATGGAGATGCAGCGCCACGCGATGCTCATGTACACGAGCTGCGGCTGGTTTTTCGACGAGCTCTCCGGCATCGAAACCGTCCAGATCCTCCAGTACGCCGGCCGCGCGATCCAGCTTGCGGACGATCTCTTTGACGCGCCCATCGAGGAGGAATTTCTGGCCCGGCTCGAAAAGGCCGCCAGCAACGTCCCTGAAAATGTGAACGGCCGCGTGACGTTCGAGAAATTCGTACGGCCCGCGATGGTCGACCTCTCGAAGGCCGGCGCGCACTACGTTATCAGCTCGCTGTTCGAAACGTACACCGAACGGCAGAAAATTTACTGCTATTCGCTGGAGCGCCGCGAGGAGAAGCGGCTCGAAACCGGCAAGACCCGGCTCCTCGTCGGGCAGGTCCAGGTCACCTCCGACGTCACGTGCGAGTCGACGCTCCTGAACTACGCCGTGCTGTATCTCGGCGGCCATCACCTGACGGGCGGCGTGAGGCCGGCGGACGGCCCCGGGTCGGCGGCGGCGATGGTCCGGGAAATTTCGGGCGCGTTCTCCAAATCCGATTTCCCCGCCGTGATCCGGCTGATGGAACGCAACTTCGGCTCGTCCAATTATTCGCTGAAGACGCTGTTCAAGGACGAGCAGCGGAAGATCCTGGATGCGATCCTCGAGTCGACCCTTGCCGACATCGAGACCGTCTACCGCCAGATCTACGAGCAGCACGCGCCGCTCGCCCGGTTTCTGGCCGATCTCATGGTGCCGCTGCCGAAAGCCATCCACACGGCGGCTGAGTTCGTCATCACGGCGGGGCTCCGGCGCGAGATTCAAAAGGAGCCCGTCGATCTTGCGCGCGTCCGGGCGCTCCTCGAGGAGGCGCACAACGCCGGCGTCGCGCTCGACGCCGCCAGCCTCGCCTTCACGCTCCGCCAGCAGACCGAACACCTCGCGGGCATGGCGCTCTGCGACTCCCGCGATCCGGCCGCCGACGTCACAGACAGCGACCTTGCGGCGCTGGAAACCCTCGACGCGATGGTCAGCCTCGCGGCCCACCTGCCGTTTGACGTGTACTTATGGCGGACCCAGAACACGTATTACGATGCGCTCCATCGCCTCTATCCCGTGATTCAGGCGCGCGCGGCCCAGCACGACCTGTCCCGCCGGTGGGTGGGAGTGTTTCTCGGGCTCGGCGATAAACTCAAAGTCAAAACCGCGTGATGGACGCGGCGCTGAAGGAGATATTGGAAGCCGGCGGCGATTTCGCCGCGGCCCAGAGCCGGGTCGTCACCGCGCTCAAGGAAGCGTTCGGGTTGAGCCGCGTGACCATCATGCTCTACAACAAATCCACCAACATGCTCGAGTCGGTGTCGGCCGCCGGCGTTCCGAACGTCGATCATCGCGACATCCGCGCGCCGGTCATCCGCATCGACGGTATCTCGTCGCGCGCGGTGGAGGCGCGGGCCTTTCTGGAAAACCGGCCCATCGTCATCCGGGACCGGTCGGCCGATCCGCAGTACCGGATGAGGCGAAAGTTTCCGCACAAGACGTATTCGCGCGAATTCGCGATCTTTCCGCTGTCCGTGCGGTCCCGCAAGCTCGGCGTCCTGGCCGTTTCGAACGATGAAGGCAACCCCGCGCATCTGACGCGGAGCATCACCGGCCGCATCGCGCGTCTGGCGGGGCCGATCGCCAAGATCGTGTATTCGGCCATCCCGAAGGCGCGGACCGACCGGGAGATGGCCGGCGTGTTGAACGACATCCTGCAGAAGGAACTCCTGTGGATGGCGTTTCAGCCGATCGTCGACATCGGAAAACGGGCCATCCACGGCTACGAGGCGCTTCTCAGAGTCAACCATCCCGTCCTGAACGGCCCGGAAGTGCTGATCGGCTGCGCGGAGAAATTCAATACGCTGAGGGACCTCTCCTTTTTCGCGCATTCCACGGCGCTGCGGTCCCTGCGGTCGATGGGCGGCCACCGGAAACTGTTTCTGAACCTGCATCCCAGGGATTTCGTCGAATACGAGAACCTCGACCGGAAATCCAACCCGTTTTTCGGCCGGGATCTGTCCCAAATCGTTTTCGAAATCACCGAACGATACTGCCTCCACGCCACCGACCGGATTCTCTCCATCATCCGGTTTTTCAAGGGGCTGGGCGTGGGAATTGCGCTCGATGATCTCGGAAGCGGATACTCGTCCCTCGAAGTTCTGGCCGGGCTCGAGCCTGACTACATCAAACTCGACATGTCCCTCATCCGGAGCATTCACCAGAGCGACCGCAAGCAGAAGCTCGTCCGGTCCCTGCTCTATTACAGCGACCAGATCGGCGCGCAGTGTGTCGCCGAGGGCGTCGAGACGAAGGAGGAGTACGACGTCCTGAAAGGCATGAAGTGCCGCCTGATCCAGGGCTTTCTCCTCGCCATGCCGTCGGAGCGCCCCGCCTGCGACGCCGAAATCAAGGACCGCCTCCGGACGATCGAATCGTCGCGCGTCGTCGCCACGCCGAGGTGACCGGCCCGGGCCTTGACAAATTGTCCCGCAATCGGGATAAATATGGCATGGACGACGAGAAACCGCCGGACGACCTCTGGACCGTGCCGCGCGCGGCGAAATTTCTGAAGATCGACCCAACCTTGGTGCGCCGGTATTGCCGGCAGGGGCGTTTGAAGGCCCGGCGGGCGGGCCGGGACTGGCTGTTCTCCCGGATCGAGGTCGAGGTCTTCGCGCTCGTCCTCAAAACCCACCGCCCGGGCCGCCCGAAAAAGGACAAAGAGATGGAGGCGCTGTGCCGCCGGTACCGCCTTCCGAACGACATCCGGATCACGCCGGAGGAGCGCGAGTCGATCCGGGAGAACATCGCGTGGTTCGCGAGGCTGACGCCGGACCGCCGGTGGAGTGCGACGGAAGAGGCGAACCGGTTTGATGAGGAGTTGAGACATGCAGGGCGACAAGCCGCTTGACGCGATGAAGTTCATCCGGGGCCTGAACAAAGCCGGGATCAAGTATCTCTTGATCGGTCGGAGAGCCTTGGTATTCCACGGTGCTCCCGTCCAGACGGTCGATTACGATTTCTTCATCTCTCATGAGAAGGAGAACCTGCGCCTCTTCTTGAATATTTGCGACCGCCTCGACATGGAGGTCATCCCCTTCGGCGCGGACGACCCGTTCAAGAGCTACAAGCTCTCCGTGTATTCAGGCGGCGAAAAAATCGACGTATTCCGGGCGAAAGGATACAGCCTGAAGTCTGGCGGGACCGTTGACTTCGGAGAAATGTGGGAAACTCGCGAGGTCATCCACTTGGACGACAATACCGCCATCAACCTCCCCAGCCTCGAATGCCTTGAGAAAACCAAGCGCATCCGGCTGTCCGCCAAGGATGTCGAGGACATCAAGTACATCCGGGAACTGATCCTGCGGCGGGACGGGCGGACAGAGGCGCCTTGACCCCCTTTCAATACACTTTTTTTTCGAATTTTTTCCTTGACTTTCACCCCCAGTGCGGTATCCTAAGGGGGTGGATGGTTCACCGTAAGCCGCCAATACGTTATGGACTTATGAATAGGCTGAATCGGCATGGCGGCACATTGGTTGGCTGGTTGTGGCTTCTGGGCGGTTATTAAAAAACTACTTTGCCCATAGAATGTTTCTCCGCGCGTTGCCCTTCACTGTGATCTGCATCACATATGTAACATTTGTATATATAGAACGGGCGGCCGGCGCCGTTTGTCCAGCATGAACCCCGAATCCACAGCTGGAAATAACTTCAATAACTTAGGGGCTGGCACCGTAACACGGAGTAATAACGGGGAAGGCGGCGAACCGGCGACCAAGGCTGACGTGGCCCCCGTCAAGGCTGACGTGACCGCCGTCCGGTCTGAAATGGCGGCCAAGATTGACATGGCCGTCACGAAGCTGGAATTCAAGATCGAAGACAGCATCAACGTTGCCAAACAGGAAATGATCGAACACATGGACAAAAAATTCGGCGAATACATCGATCACGTCGACGCCGTGTTTGGGGAGATCAAAACAAGCCGCGAAGAACAGTCGGCTCTCGCCCAGCACTCCCAGGACCACTCCGACCGGCTCGACGATCACGAAAAACGCATCGGCAAACTCGAAACCGGGGTTGGCGGCCGTGTTTAACCTGCGACAATTATTTAACAACGCCCGAAGGGACTTTGCGGGCGATCCTTCGCGGCGCCGGCATCTCACCCGACGATTTTTTAACACGCTGATCGCTGTTTCACCGCCGCGCCGTCTCTCCGTCTCGATCCTTATCGCCCTTTCCACTTTCCTCTTTGCACTTTTCACTGGCCCCGCTTGGGGCGCGGGGCCGAACACCTGGTCCACCCTCGCGGCCGCGCCGGCCGGCGTCTGGTATGGTGGTGCGCTCGTGTATCCCGGTTCGGGTGACACGATTTATGCTTTCGATGGAAGTGAAACAATGGGCAATGAACCAGTGAACCAATGCATCAATGAACCAATGGACAATGAGGACAATGGAGCGATGACATGAAAGGCGACGAACTCGCGGAACGGCTGGTTGATTTCGGCGCGGGGATTTTGGGGCTTGTGGAGGCGCTTCCGAAAACCGCATCGGGGCGGCATGTCGCCGAACAGATCATGAGAGCCGGAACGTCCTGCGGGGCGAACTACGAAGAGGGCCGCGGGGCCGAATCCCGCGGGGATTTTGTGCATAAGTTGTCCGTCACGAACAAGGAACTGAAAGAGTGCCGGTACTGGTTAAAACTCATCGCCAAAAGCAAGATGCTTGCGAACGGAACGGCAACGGACGCGCTCGACGAGTGCGAAGAACTCTGCGCCATCATCAGCAAAAGCATCGCGACGGCGAAGAAAAATCAGGCTGACCAATGAACCAATGCATCAATGAACCAACGCACCGATTATCAATGAATTCAGTGAATCCGTTGCCCATTGGTTCGTTGGTTCATTGCCGCATTCTCAAAATGTTTTCTCGGCGTTCATTGGTCTATTGGTGCATTGGTTTATTGGTTCATTCTCCCATCCACTGCCTCCGCAGCCCCGAACACCTGGTCCTCCTTCGCTGCCGCCCCGGCCGCCGTGGATGCCGGCGGCGCGTTGACGTATCGAGGTTCCGGTGACACGATGATGTTTTCGATGGGAATGAAACAATGAGCAATGGGGCAATGAACAACGAGCAACGGAAAATATCCATTTTCACGAAGCCGACCCTTAAAGGTCGGCTGCGGGGTTTTTCTGGCTCCGGGGAAAAACGAAACGGCCTCGATTTCTCGGGGCCGTTTGTGTCAAGCCGCGCACTGGTTCAATCAACCTATGAACCACGAGCTGCCACAGAAACTATAGTGTATTTTCCCCGCTTTGTCAAATGAAAACGTGGAGCCGGCGGGAATTGAACCCGCACGGGCGGCTTGACAGGCAGCCCGTGGCTTCCGGCCCGGCCCCACGCCGTCAACGTACCATAAAATCGCGTTGGAAGAACTTAACAACTTACGGTCTGAGCATGATCACTCCTGTCTTCCCTTTAAAAAAGAAAGACCCGGATTTCTCCGGGCCTTTTCCTCTCGACCATCCGTGTGTAAAGGATACACACACTTCACGTCCCTCAAACGCCTACAATTTACCGAAATCCCGGCCTTCTGTCAAGAGTAGCTGGCCCGCCCGGATTCGAACCGGGATCTCACGTTTGAGGGACGTCTGTGTTTCCCTTACACCACGGGCCAACATCGAACGCAGGCTGTCTGCGCCGAATTGGGTTGTCAATCAGATGAATGGTCGAACCGCGCTTTCGCCGTTTCTCCGTCCCGCCGTCTCGATCTTTATCGCCCTTTCCACTTTCCTCTTTACACTTTCCACTGACCCGGCCTCCGCAGCCCCCAACACTTGGGACACCCTCGCGGCCGCGCCAGGCGGCGTGGACCTTGGGGGCTCTTTGGTGTATCCCGGTTCGGGTGACACGATTTACGCTTTCAGAGGCAATAACACAACCACCTTCTGGGCGTATTCTATCGCAAATAACACATGGGAAACAAAGGCTGCCGCCCCTGCCCCCGTGTACGACGGTGGCGCGTTGGCGTATCCCGGTTCAGGTGACACGATTTATGCTTTTGGAGGTAATTTGACTACCACTTTCTGGGCGTATTCCATCGCAAATAACACATGGGAAACCAAGGCGGCCACCCCTGCCACGGTGGCTTCTGGTGGCGCGTTGGTGTATCCAGGTTCGGGTGACACGATTTATGCTTTCAGAGGCAATTCCTACACCAACTTCTGGGCGTATTCCATCACTAATAACACGTGGGAAACCAAGGCCGCCACCCCCGCCATCATTAATAGCGGTGGTGCGTTGGTGTATCCCGGTTCGGGTGACACGATTTACGCGTTCAGAGGCGCTGCGACCACCAACTTCTGGGCGTATTCCATCGCAAATAACACATGGGAAACAAAGGCTGCCGCCCCCGCCAACGTTGACGGTGGTGCGTTGGTGTATCCCGGTTCGGGCGACACGATTTATGCATTCCAAGGAAACATCACCACCACCTTCTGGGGGTATTCGATCAAAAATAACACATGGACAACGATGGCAGCCGCCCCAAGCCCTGTATATAACGGTGGCGCGTTGGTGTATCCCGGTTTGGGCGACACAATTTATGCTTTCAGAGGCAACACGACCACCACCTTCTGGGGCTACACGGTTCCATTTTACTCCGGCCCGAACTGGTACGTAAACGACGCATCAACCACCGGCGACGCGTTGACAACCGACGTTGGCGATACCACCGGCGACGGGTCGTCCGGCAGGCCGTTTTTGACGATCACGAAGGCGCTGACGAAGGCGAAGGCGGGGGACACGATTTACATCGACGCCGGGACGTACACCGAAACCGTCGTCATCAACATGGACAGCGTAGCGCTGATCGGCAAGGATTCGAACGCGACCGTCATCGACCCGCCGGGATCGAGCGCGACGGCCGGCCTCTACGGCATTTTCGCCGACACGCAGACCGGGCTTCTCATCAAGAACCTCGGCGTGACGGGGGCGTATGACGGCATCCATTTTTACAACGTGGACGTTGCCACCCTCGAAAGCGACAGCGCAAGTACCTGCGGAAACGCCGGCATTTACATGGGCGACAATTCGGACTTCAACACCATCAAAAGAAGCGCTGCGAATTCGATTTCGGGATACGGCATCTATCTCTATCAGAGTTCGAACAACAACACGGTGATCGACAACACGGCCAATTCGAATTCCCAGCACGGCATCTATCTGGCCGCCAGTTCGAACAACACATTGAACAGCAACACGTTCAATTCGAACACGAACTACGGCATCTACCTGAATTCGAGCGCGGACAACAACACGGTGACGAACAACACCGTCAACTCGAATTCGCAGTACGGCATTCGTTTCTTGTCGAGTTCGAACAACCGGGTAGTTCAAAACGACCTGCGCCTGAATACCGTCTATCAGATCTACATCGACGGCACATCCTCCTCGGACACGATCCAGAAAAACAACATTCAGACGTCCGGGACGAACCCTGACAGCGGCGTCTACAACGCCTCGACGATGGCGCCGGTCAGATTCGATTTCAGCCGCAACTGGTGGAACACGACGGACGAGTCAAGAATCAAGAAAATGATTTATCAGGCATCGAACGGCGACTCGATCACCTGGTCGCCGTACCGCATCGCTCAAGTCGACACCGCCTCCGGCGCCGATACGACCGCGCCGGCCCGGCCGATCTCCGTGACGCTCGACACAAGCGTCGGCGGGCAGATCAAAATCTCGTGGGTGATTCCGGCGATCAATGAAGAGACCAACGGCGGGGCTGTCGGATACGACGGCGCGGCCATTTACCGCATCCGTAACCTCGCCGACACGACCCACTGGGCCAACTCCGCGAATAAAATCAAGATGACGGGCCCGGCCGACACCTTTTACGTCGACACGGACGTCGTCGCCGGGGACACGTACTACTACCGTCTGACCTCCCACGACTCGGCGCCCTTCAGCAACGAGTCCTTTTTCACCGACACCAAATTCATCACGGCCGTCGCCGCACCGCCGATAACGGCCTTGTTCACGGTTGTCAAGGCACCAGGCGCGGGAAAACGCGGCTTTGCCGATTTTTCCAAAGCAATCGTGTTTGACACGACGTCGAACCCGTGTCCGACGAATGCTGAAACGATCACGACCGGCACCGTCGCGAAGTCTTGCGCGATTCCCCTGCAGCCTGTGGGAGACGGGTCGTGGGTGTGTACGGCCATGGTCTCCAAGGGTACCGCCTACACCTACTACTTCGAGTACCGTATCCCGGCATTTGAGGACACGGGTGGCTGGAAAAAAGCGGGGCCGGGCGGGGCTCGTAATCAGGACAACAACCATATGAAAACGGTCACCGTGCCGTCCGGCGCGGGCGATGGGTACATCTTCTACAACAGATTCGGCGACGCGGATGTCCGCGGCGCCCAAGGGATGTCTGCCGCAGGCAGTTGGGACACAGAACTCACAACCGCCAACCCCGACCTGGCTCAAGTGAACGCCAATGTTTCGGATGTCAGCTCTTCGGGCAACGGTGACACGTTCGACATGGGTGGGAACAATAATTATGGTCTGTCCCTGATACAGACCGGAGACACCATCGTCAAGCTCTCTTGGACCTTTGGTTTCGGGGACGGGTTTGTGCCTTCAGTTGAAGGTGCGCGTGAGTTCGACACAACGTCGACGTACACTCCCTACGGGTTTCGGATTCTGCGTGCGCGGCTTCCGACGGGATGGAACACCGACACGACCAACCCGGCGCATCTGAAGTTCGAGGACACTGTGATCAACGAGGTGACGGGTGACACGCTGTGGTCGCCAAGCCGCACGAGCCAGGGAATCTCCTGGTACAGCGAGGCCATAAATTTCACCGACACGTCACTGCCCAAAAATGTGTCGGTCGGAGACTCATTCATTTACACGGTACTTTGGGTAGACGCCCACGGAAATACGAACGACACCTTCGCCCAGAATTTCGCCGGCGGAGCGGCGAAATGGGTTCGCAGCGGTCAGATCACCGTCATATTCAAGGACGCCAAGGCAACAGGAGCGGGGAAGCGCGGGTTTGCCGATTTTTCGAAGGCGATCGTGTTCGACACGACGACGAACCCGTGCCCTGCAAATGCGGAAACGGTAGTTGGCAGCGTGGTCGCGACTCGTCATTCGTGCGCCATCCCGATGAATCCGGTCGGCGACGGTTCGTGGATATGCACGGCCGCGGTATTTGGAGGGAGCAATTACAGCTACTGGTTCGAGTACCGCATACCGGCGCACGATGACACAAACAACTGGAAAGGCGTGGGTGCGACGGGAACGCGGAACCAGGACCAAGTCTCGATGAGGACGATCACGGTGCCGTCGACGGCGACTGGGGGATACATCCTCTACAATTATCTGGGCGACGCGGACGTGACGGGCAAGCAGGGCATGAACGTGACGGGGTCGTGGGACACAGAACTGACGACGGCCAACCCGGACGTGGCGTCGTACAACGGTGTGACGGATGTGAGTTCCAGCGGGAACAACGACACAACGGACATGGGCGGAAACAACAATTACGGCATGACGATCACGCAGACAGCCGACACGACCTTCAAGTTGAGTTGGCGCATGAAGATCACGGGCGCAGACGACATTGTGCCGCTCGTGGAAGGAGCGAGAGAGTACGATACAACTTCGACGGCAACGCCGTACGGATTCCGAATCCTGCGAGCGCGGCTGCCCTCGGGCTGGAGCGCGGACACGACGACCCCCACGCACCTCAAGTTCGAGGACACAGTTGTGAACATGGTGACGGGGGACACGCTGTATTCGCCGAGCCGGACGACGCTGGGGATCGCTTGGTACGACGATCTCTTGTCGTTCACGGACACGTCTCTGCCGACTAACGTGGCCGGCGGCGATTCGTTCATCTACACGGTGTTGTGGCAGGACGCCTACGGAAACTTAAACGACACCTCCCAGCAGAATTTCTCCGGAGGGGCGGCGAAAGCAATTCGGGGCAGCGGGGTAACCGTCATCTTCAAGGACGGTAAGGCAACAGGAGCGGGGAAGCGCGGGTTTGCCGATTTTTCGAAGGCGACCGTGTTTGACACGACGACGAATCCGTGCCCGGTGAATGCGGAGACGGTGGTCGGCAGCGCGACCCCGGCTACTCGTCATTCGTGCGCCATCCCGATGAATCCGGTCGGCGACGGTTCGTGGATCTGCACGGCCGCGGTATTTGGAGGGAGCAATTACAGCTACTGGTTCGAGTACCGCATACCGGCGTACGACGACACAAGCAACTGGAAAGGCGTGGGTGCGGCGGGAACGCGGAACCAGGACCAAGTCTCGATGAGGACGATCACGGTGCCGTCGACGGCGACTGGAGGATACATCTTCTACAATTACCTGGGTGACGCGGACGTGACGGGCAAGCAGGGCATGAACGTGACGGGGTCGTGGGACACGGAACTGACGACGGCGAATCCGGACGTGGCGTCGTACAACGGTATGACGGATGTGAGTTCCAGCGGGAACAACGACACAACGGACATGGGTGGAAACAACAACTACGCCATGACGGCCACGCAGATGGTTGACACGACCGTCAGATTGAGTTGGCGCATGAAGATCACGGGCGCAGACGACATTGTGCCGCTCGTGGAAGGAGCGAGAGAGTACGATACAACTTCGACGGCAACGCCGTACGGATTCCGAATCCTGCGAGCGCGGCTGCCCTCGGGCTGGAGCGCGGACACGACGACCCCCACGCACCTCAAGTTTGAGGACACGGTTGTGAACATGGTGACGGGGGACACGCTGTATTCGCCGAGCCGGACGACGCTGGGGATCGCTTGGTACGACGATCTCTTGTCGTTCACAGACACGTCGTTGCCGGCCAACGTGTCCGTCGGCGATTCATTCGTTTACGCGATGTTGTGGGTGGATGCCTACGGGAACAAGAACGACACCGGCGACCAGAATTTCACCGGCGGGGCGGCGAAATGGGTTCGAAGCGGTCAGATCACCGTCATCTTCAAGGACGCCAAGGCAGCGGGAGCGGGAAAGCGCGGATTCGCCGATTTTTCGAAGGCGCTCGTCTTTGACACGGCGGCGAACCCGTGTCCAGTGGGCGCGGAAACGATCGCGGTCAACGGCGGTGTCGGGAAATCCTGTGCGATTCCGATGAAGCCGGTGGGTGACGGTTCGTGGATATGTACGGCAACAGTTTTCCAGGGCAGCGACTACAAGTATTACTTCGAGTATCGGATCCCGGCGTTTGAGGACACGAACGGCTGGAAGAATTCGGCGGCGACAGGAGTGCGGAACCAGGACATTGACCAAGTGAGGACAGTCACGGTACCGCCGGCCGCCACGAACGGGTACATTTTCTATAACATGCTGGGCGACGCGGATGTGAGAGGCAAGCAAGGAATATCCAACGCAGGGGATTGGGACACGGAACTGACGACGGCGAATCCGGACGTGGCGGCCTACAATGGGACAGTGGATGTGAGTTCGAGCGGCGACAACGACACGACGAACATGGGCGCCAACACTAACTATGCCATGACGCTCGTGCAGACGGCCGACACGACCGTCAAGTTGAGTTGGCGTTTGAAGTTCACGACCGCAGACGAAATCGTCCCAACCGTTGAAGGCATGCGGGAGTTCGACACGACGTCGATCTACGCGCCGTATGGGTTCCGGATATTGCGTGCGCGACTGCCGGCGGGGTGGAACGCAGACACGACGACGCCGTCGAATCTGAAATACGAGGACACGGTTGTGAACATGGTGACCGGCGACACGCTGTATTCGCCGAGCCGGACGACGCTGGGGATCGGCTGGTACGATACACTCTTGTCGTTTACGGACACATCGATGCCGGCCACGCCGGCCGGAGATACGTTTGTGTACACGGTGTTGTGGGTCGACGCCTACGACAACAAGAACGACACCAGCGACCAGAATTTCGTCGGCGGGTCGGCGAAATGGGTTCGAAGCGACACTGCGCCACCCTACGCCGGCCCCAACTGGTACGTGAACGACACGTACACGCCGTCGGACTCCTATACGTATGCGACGGGTAATGATGGAACGGGGGGTAACGGGTCGGCCCAGAAGCCCTACCGGTCGCTCGCCAAAGTCACGCAGAAGGTCAAGGCCGGCGACACGATCTACGTCGACGCCGGAACATTCTCCGAGACTGTTGTGATCGACACCGACAACATCAGCCTCATGGGCGCGGATTCGCGCATAACCGTCATCGATCCGCCGGGCGCAAAGACCACGGCGGGTCTGGTGGGGATCAAGGTTCTATCTCGCACCAACGTCCTGATCAAAAATATCGGCGTCACCGACGCCTATGACGGCATCTGGCTGACCGACGCCGACAGCGCGATGGTCACGTCCGACAGCTTTTCCGGGATCGGCAATATCGGGATCCACGTCAAGTCGCGGTTCGCCAGGATCACCGACAACATCCTGTACAATGCCAACTCCGGCGGGTACACGATCCAGGTCGATTCCGGAGAGAACACCATCTCGGCCAACACCATCGACTCGACCTCTTACGGCATGCTGGTCTCGACCGAATCCAACACCATCTCGCGCAATACCGTCACCAACAGCCTCAACATCGGCGTCTACCTGAACGCCGCCGGCTCGTACGGCAATCTCATCGAGTCCAACACGCTGACCGGCAACGGCACGTGGGGCGTCTATCTCGCCGGGCCGGACAACCGTGCGTTCGGAAACATCGTCCGGCAGAACACGTCGGGCGGGTTCTATATTTCGGCGGCGGGCAACATTATCCGGTTCAATGCCATCAACAGCAACATCGCCGTCGGGCTGGAGATCGCCAACAATACCACCATCGTCGAGCAGAACGACATCATCGGCAACGACACCGGGGTCTTCTTTAATACCGCATCCCCCGGGATCGTCCTCCGGAAGAACAACATCGCCAACAACAACGTCAACAACGTCCGCAACGCCTACTCGGGATCGCAGACCGCCGACCACAACTGGTTCGGCACCGCCGATTCGGCCGCCATCGGCGCCAAACTCGCCGACGCCAACTCTGATTTCGACCCTTGGCGGCTCGGCAAAGTCGACACCGCGCCCGGCGCCGACACCACCGCGCCGGACAAGCCTCTCAATGTCGCGATCGACACCGGGACGGCCGCCAAGGTTGTCCTGTCGTGGACGATCCCGAGTTTGAACGAGGAGACCAACGGCGGCAGTGTGGGATTCGGCGGGGTCAACATCTGGCGGCTCACCAACACGGCCGACACCGGCCACTGGGCCAATTCGGCCAATCTCGTGAAATCGACCGCCGCCGCCGACACCACCTGGACCGACACGGTCGTCGTGCCCGGCAACACGTATTATTACCGGTTGACCTCGAAGGACACCGCGTCGCCTGTCAACGAGTCGTTCTTCACCGACGTGGTTTCCGGCGAAGTCCAGCCCTTTTTCGACAACGGCGCGACCACCGTCTACGTCTGCGACGCCGGCGACAGCAAAAACGCGACGGCCGGCGACACCGCCGGCGCCCTGCCGGACATTCTTTCCGCGCTCAAATACATCAAACCCGAAAACGGCTGGGACACGATTGTGGTGTACAAAACCATCAACGCCGACAGCTTCAGGCTGAATGGCAGCATCGCGCTTGAAACGGGCCTGACGGTGATCTCAGCCAAATCCCATTTCGGGTCCGACACCGGCGGCGGCGGCGACACGTACGCGCGAATCCACATGTCGTCCATCCAGACGCTGTTCGCCGGCGCCAAGTACGCGCGCGTTGAGGGAATGACGCTGTTCGGCGAAAACAACACCTCCGGCACCCTCAAGGGCGTGACCGGCGCCGACAGCATGATCATCCGGAACAACACGTTCTACACATGGCCCCGCGCCATCGAGGTCACCGGGTCGGTCACCAACGTCCTCATCGAAAGCAACACCATCTCGACCGCCGGCTCCGGCACGTTCTATCCCGTCGACCTCTCCGGCGGCGATTCGCTGACCGTGCGGTTCAACAAGCTCAGGAACGCCGGCGCCGACTACCAGATCTACATCGGCGGCACGAACGTCACCTTGGAGGCCAACACGATCGACAGCGCGGTCAGCGGCATCAAGCTGACCGGGGCCGGCGCGAAAGTCGCGCGCAACGCCCTGAAAACGGGAACCAAGGTGGGCGTGTTCGCCGCCGCGTCGATGGACCTCTTCGTCCAGAACACAATCACCGGATATGACACCGGCCTGCAGCTTGGGGCGGCGCCGGTCACGCCCATCAGCAAGAACAACATCCACGGCAACATTGCCAACAACCTCGACAACCCGTCCAGCGTCAGCGCCACCCTCACCCGCAACTGGTGGGGCACGACGGACGAAAACGCCATCGCGGCCAAACTCGTCGACAGCGTCAACAGCTTCCGGCCCTACCGGTTCGCCGCCGTGGACACGGCCGTGGGCGCCGACACGACGGCGCCGGCCAAACCAACCGGCGTGACGCTCGACACGAGCGTCGCGGGGCAAATCAAGATCACGTGGGTCAACCCGGCGCTGAACGAGGAGACCAACGGCGGCTCGGTCGGATTTAACGGAGTGAAAGTCTACCGCCTGACCAACACGGTCGACACCACGCAATGGGCCAACACCGCCAATCTCGTCAAGACATTGAACGCGTCCGACACGTTCTGGAAGGACACCGCCGTGCAGGACGGCAACACTTACTATTACCGGCTGACGTCCCGGGACGCCGCCACGTTCGTCAACGAGTCGGCTTTCACCGACACCGTGTTTGCCGTGTCGGACACGCCCCTTCTGAAACAGATTCAGGCCGGCGCGGGCCTGTCGGACGCCGCGGACGGCAACGGCTGCGCGTGGGCCGATTTCGACAGCGACACCGACCTCGACATCTTCGTCGTCAATTACGGCGCGGCCGACATTCTCTACCGCTACAACGGCGGCGACTCCTTCACGAACGTCGCCGCGAGCGCCGGCGTGAACGGCTCGGGCGACGGGGTGGGCCTGTCGTGGGGCGATTACGACAACGACGGCGACATCGACGTCTACGTGGTCAACAACGGCGGCGGGCAGGATTACCTGTACCGGAACGAAGGCAACTCGACATTCACCGACGTCGCGACGAGCCTGGGCATGACCGAATCGAGCAACGGAGACGGCGCGTCGTGGGGCGATTACGACAACGACGGCGATCTGGACATTTTCGTGAGCAACGCCTCCGGCGGGCAGGATCATCTGTTCCGCAACAACGACGGCAAGAACTTCACGAACGTGGCGACGTCGGCCGGCCTGACGGACGCCCTGACCAGCTACGCCGTCGCGTGGGCGGACTATGACAGGGACGGCGACCTCGATTTGTACGTGACGTTCGACGGAACCAATCAAGACCGGCTGTACCGCAACAACGGGCAAGGGTGGTTTCAGGATGTGTCGAACACTGCCGGCATGAACGACACGACGAATTCCAATACCGCCGCCTGGGGCGACTACGACGCCGACGGCGACCTCGACCTTTTTGTGCCGGACGGATCGCAGACCAAGAATCACATGCTGTACCGGAACAACGGCAACGGCACATTCACGAACGCGATTGCCGGAAGCGGCATCACCGACACCGCCGGCGGCGGGGTCGTGTGGGTCGATTACGACAACGACGGCGACATCGACCTGTACGTCAGCGGCTCCTTCATCGACGGCGGCACCCTGGGCGACGCCCTCTACCGCAACAACGCCGACGGCACCTTCACGCAGGAGGCCCCACACCGGGGCATCACCGTTTCGTCGACAGGATATGGCGGCGCGTGGGGCGATTATGACAACGATGGAGACATGGACGTTTACATCACACACCAGGCAGGCACCAAACAGGATTTTCTGTTCCGGAACAGGGGCACGGGCAAGAACTGGATCAAAGTGAACCCGCTGACCGACAAAGACGGCGACGCGGTCGAATCGGACGCCGACACCGACCGGCTGGCGATCGGGGCGCTGGTGGAGATCGACCTGAACGGCGGCGCGAATTTCGACACGGGCTTCAACAAATACGTCTCAATGCTGCTTTCCGGAAACGGATTCCAGCAAACCGCCGCGCCGGTCCATCTCGGCGTGGACACCGCGGGCACCGTCGACGTGCGCGTGACGTTCCCGGACGGCGACACGGCCGTGCAGACGGGCGTCGCCGTCAACCAGACGATCACGATTCGCGACCCGCAATTTTACCCGGGCCCGATCTGGCACGTGAACGACACCGTCACGACCGGCGACTCCTTCACGTACGCGGCCGGATCGGACCTGACGGGCAAGGGCAACGCGCAAAGGCCGTTCAAGACGATCACGCGGGCGCTGTCGTTCGCGAAAGCCGGCGACACGATTTTGATCGACGCCGGAACCCACACTGAAACCGTCGTGATCAGCCTGGACACGGTCAGCCTGATCGGCGTGGACTCGGGCGCCACGGTGATCAACCCTCCGGGATCGAGCGGCACGGCCGGCTTGTACGGGATCTACGCGACCGGCCGCCGGGCGCTTCTAATCAAGAACCTCGGCGTGACCGGCGCCTACGAGGGCATCCGGTTCGACAACGTGGACAGCTCGACGATCAGCGGCGACAGCCTGTGCTCCAACGGCGCGTACGGGATTTATCTTCTGACCGGTTCGGACGCGAACAAGATCGAAAACTGCAGCGTGAAATCGAATTCGAGCGGCGTGTATCTGGCGTCCGGCTCGAACAACAACACGCTGACCGGCAACACCGTCAACTCGAATTCGGACGCGGGCATCTATCTGGACTTCGCGTCGAACAACACCGTCAGCGGCAACACGGTGAACGGCAACTCGGTCAAGGGCATTTACATCACGGGCACGGCCAACAGCAACAAGGTCAAGAACAACACGGTCCTGTCGAGCGGCCAGCACGGTTTTTATCTGTGGACGACGGATCGCAACGTGATTTCAAACAACGTGATTCGATCGAGCCAGCTTGCCGGCCTGTGGCTCCGGGACGCGGAGACGAACGCGATCGGCCAGAACGACATCGACGGCGACACCGGGTTTCTCATCTGGGGCGCGTCCCGCGGAAACGTCATCGGCAAAAACAACATCACGGGCGGCGCGTCCAATTTCGTGAAAAATCCGGCCGGCATCGCGCAGACCTTGACCCGAAACTGGTTCGGGTCGGTCGATTCAGTGACGATCTCGGCGAAAATCAGCGACACGGCGTCGGCTTGGGCGCCGTGGCGGCTTGCGCTCGTCGACACCGCCGCCGGCGCCGACACGACGGCGCCGAAAGCGCCGGACACGGTCGCCGTGATCGGCGCGCCCTCCGACACGTCGGTCATTCTGGAGTGGTCGGCGGTGAGCGCGCTGGAGGAGTCGAATGGCGGCGCGACGGGCCTGTCGGGCTACCGCGTGTACCGCAGCGCCGTGAAAGACACGTCGTCGTGGGTGAAGGTGGGGCAGACGGCGTCGGGCGTGATCCGGTGGCAGGACACGGACGCCGGGGTCGGGGTCCGGTACTATTACCGCGTGACGGCGTTCGACACGGCGGCGTTCGAGAATGAGTCGTACTTCTCGGACAGCCAGCCCTCCGACAGCGTGGTGTTCACGACGACGGTGAACTGGTACGTGAACGACGGCGCGACCGCCGGGGACAGTTTCACCTACGCGGCGGGCAACGACGCGACAGGCAAGGGCACGCCGGCCGCGCCGCTGGGGACGATCACGAAGGCGCTGCAGATGGCGACGACTGGCGACACGATCTGGGTGGACGCGGGGTTGTTCGACTCCTACGCGCAGATTTCGCCGACGGAGACGGCCGTCGTGGTCATTGGAGTGGACAGCCTGTCGCTGATCGGGCGGGACTCGAACGCCACCGTGCTCGATCCGCCAGGTCCGAAGACTCAATCGGGCCTGTACGGAATTTACGCCTCGAACGTCACGGGGCTTCTCATCAAGAACGTGGGTGTGACAGGCGCCTACGAAGGCATGCGGCTCAGCAATGTGGATGTTTCCATGGTCACGGGGGACAGCGTCAGTTCGGTCGGAAACATGGCCGTCTATCTCTTGAGCGGCTCCGGAAATAACACGGTCAGCGCGAACTCGCTCAATTCAAATTACACCGGCATCTATCTTTCTTCCAGTTCGTCCAACACGCTGTCGAACAACTCGGTGAATTCGAATTCGTCCAACGGCATTGTCCTCCTGTCGAGTTCCAGCAACACGATCTCCGGCAACTCGGCTAATTCGAATTCGACTTACGGCCTCACGCTGGCGTTCAGCACGAACAACACGATCTCGAACAATACCGCCAATTCGAACGCGACCGGCATCGACATCGCTTCGACGTCGACCGGCAACATCCTGACGGGCAACACGGCCAATGCGAATTCGACGCACGGTGTCCGGCTGTCGTCGAGTTCGGCCAACATCCTGACGGGCAACGCTGCCAGCAACAACACGCAGTCCGGAATTTGCGTGACCGGTTCGGATACCGGCGTGATCCGCCAGAACGATGTTTCCGGCAACGACACGGGCATCTGGATCGAGGGCGCGTCGCAGAACAACCTGATCTCCAAAAACAACCTCCCGTCGAACACGACCAATCACGTCTGGAACAAGGGCGGCCTGGCGAACACCATAACCCGCAACTGGTTCGGGTCGGCCGATTCGGTGACGATCAAAAACCAGATCAGCGACACGGCCAGCGCGTGGACGCCGTGGCGGCTTGCGATCGTGGACACGACCGCCGGCGCCGACACGACCGCGCCGAAGGCGCCGGATACGGTTGCGATCATCGGCGCGCCGTCGGACACGTCCATCATCCTCGAGTGGGCGGCGGTGACCGCGAACGAAGAGACAGCGGCGGGCGGCGTGGGCCTGTCGGGCTACCGCGTGTACCGCAGCGGCGTGAAGGACACGTCGTCGTGGGTGAAGGTCGCGCAGACGGGGTCGAGTGTGACGCGGTGGCAGGACACGGACGCCGGGATCGGGACCCGATACTACTATCGCGTGACGGCGTTCGACACGGCGACGCCGTTTGAGAACGAGTCGTTCTTCTCGGATTCCCAGCCTTCCGACAGCGCGGTGTTCACGGCGACGGTGAACTGGTACGTGAACGACGGCGCGACCGCCGGGGACAGTTTCACGTATGCAGCGGGCAACGACGCGACGGGCAAAGGCACGCCCGGGGCGCCGCTCGGGACGATCACGAAGGCCCTGCAGGTTGCGACGACCGGCGACACGATCTGGGTGGACGCGGGGCTGTACGATTCGTTTGTGAAAGTCTCGTCGACCGAAACGGCCGGGGTGAACATCGCCGTCGACAGTCTGACACTGATCGGCAGAGACTCGGGCGCGACGGTCATCGATCCGCCGGGAGCGTCGACGGACAGTTTCCTCTACGCCATCTATGCCGACACGCAAGTCGGCCTCACGATCAAAAATCTCGGTGTGACGGGCGCGTTTCACGGCATTTATTTCCTGAACGTCGACCAATCGACGCTGACGGGCGACAGCGCCTCCGTGTGCGGCGGGAACGGCATTTATCTCCTGAATTCCGACAGCAACACGGTCAGCAAGAACACCGTCGATTTCAACGTCGATGGCATCGAAATCAAATCGAGCGCAAACAACACGCTGAACAACAACACGGCCCGCTCGAACTCCTCGGACGGCATCGACCTGAATTCCAGCGCGAACGGCAACACCGTCAGCGCCAACACGGTCACGTCGAACACCGACGACGGCGTCTCCATGGATCTGAATGCGGACAGCAACGTGGTGACCGGCAACACGGCCGATTCAAACACCGACGGCATCGACATGGACTTTAGCGCGAACAACCTGGTGACCGGAAACACTGCCAATTCGAACACCGACTACGGAATCGTGCTGGGGTCGAGTTCAAACAACACGGTAAGCCACAACACGATCTCTTCGAATGTCAAATACCAGATCTATATCGAAGGCGCATCCTCATCGGACACGGTTGTGAAGAACAACATCGTGCCGTCGGGATCGAATCCGGACAGCGGGGTCTATAACGGGTCGAGCGCGACGGCAAACAGATTCACGATGACGCGGAACTGGTGGGGTTCGGCCGACTCGGTGACGGTGCGCAAGCGCCTCGCGCAGCAATCGAACGGGGACTCGATCCTGTATCAGCCCTACCGGTTGGGCGCGGTCGACACCGCCGTCGGCGCCGACACGACCGCGCCGAAAGCGCCGGACACGGCGGCGGTGGTGGGCGTGCCGTCGGACACGTCGATCATCCTCGAGTGGTCGGCGGTGAGCGCGCTGGAGGAAGTCAACGGCGGCGCGGTGGGGCTGTCGGGGTACCGGGTGTACCGCAGCGCCGTGAAGGACACGTCGTCGTGGGTGAAAGTCGCGCAAACGGCGTCCGGCGTGATCCGGTGGCAGGACACGGACGCCGGGATCGGGACCCGATACTACTATCGCGTGACGGCGTTCGACACGGCGGCGTTCGAGAACGAGTCGTTCTTTTCGGACAGCCAGCCCTTCGACGCCGCGATGTTTGGCCCTCAGATCAACTGGTACGTGAACGACGGCTCCACCGCCGGCGACAGTTACACGTATGCGGCGGGAACCGACACCGCATCCGGCAAGGGATCCGCTTCGGCGCCGTTCAAGTCTCTCGCCAAAGTCATGCAATTCGTGACCGCCGGCGACACGATCTGGCTGGACGCCGGCACGTTCGGCGGGGACACGTGGGAAATGATTTCCGCGACGGAAACCGCCGCCGTGAATCTGGATACGGACAACCTGACGCTGATTGGGAAGGACTCGGGGGCGACGGTGATTGATCCGGCGGGGGCGAAGACGCAGGTCAACCTCTACGGCGTCTACGCTGACAGCCAGACCGGTCTTCAACTCAAAAACTTCGGCGTAACCGGCGCGTATCAGGGCATACGCCTGCACAACGTCGACTTGTCCACGGTGACATCGGACAGCGTTTCGTCGAACGGGAATATCGGGATCTATCTCTACAACGGCTGCGAAACCAACACGCTGAGCAACAACCTCGTCCGTTCAAACACGAGTGACGGAGTGAACGTCGCCGGCGGACTCGGCAATACCCTGAGCGGCAACACACTGCTGTCCAATTCCGGGTATGGGTTTGTCCTGTCTTCCAGCCACGGCAACGCGATATCCGGCAACGCGTCCACGTCGAACACATCGACCGGTATCTTTCTCTTTTCCGGCTCAAAGCGAAACACGATCAGCAACAATACGACCAACTCAAACTCCGGCGCAGGGATTGCCCTGTCATCCAGTCCGCAGAACACCGTCAGCGGCAACAGCATCGGTTCAAACGTCAGCTATGGGATAAGTCTCTCAAACACGGGAAATGACACGATTTCAGGCAACACCGTGACGTCGAACGGATCGTCCGGAATCTATATGAACAACGACTCGAACGTCACCGTCATGAACAATGCCTCGGTCTCCAATTTCTTCGGAGTGGAACTCATATCCTCCTCCAACAACATTTTTGTTGCGAATGAATTGAGCGCAAACACGGATTATCAAGTCTACATCGACGGCACATCGGGCTCTGACACCTTCTCGAAAAACAACATCCTGCCTTCCTCCGGCAATCCCGACAGCGGCGTCTTCAACTCTACCAACAATTCCGCCGACTTCACCCGCACGTGGTGGGGCACGGCCGATTCCGTCACGATCAACAGAATGATCTACGACACGGCGCCGGCCCAGCTTATCAAATTCCAGCCGTGGCGGCTCGGGCCGGCCGACACCGCCGCCAGCGCCGACACGACCGCGCCGAAAGCGCCGGACACGGTGGCGGTCATCGGCGCGCCGTCGGACACGGCGATCACGCTGGAGTGGTCGGCGGTGAGCGCGCTGGAGGAGTCGAACGGCGGCGCGGTGGGGTTGTCGGGCTACCGGGTGTACCGGAGCGCCGTCAAAGACACGTCGTCGTGGGTGAAGGTGTACGATGCGGGGTCGGGCGTGACGCGATGGCAGGACACGAACGTGGTTACCGGCCAAGTCTACTATTACCGCGTGACGGCGATTGACACGGCGACGCCATTCGAGAACGAGTCGTTCTTTTCGGATTCCCAGCCGTTCGACAGCGCGGTGTACACGACGATCGTCAACTGGTACGTGAACGACGGCTCGACCTCCGGCGACAGCTACACCACGCAGGCCGGTTACGACACGTACGTCAGCGCCGGTGCAGGCAGGAAAGTCCCATTCCGGAGCATCAGCAAAGCGATGCAGTTTGTGACGGCCGGGGACACAGTTTTTGTCGATGCCGGCTTGTTCGCGGAGACGGTCGTGATCAATGTCGACTCGATCAGCCTGATCGGCAAGGACTCCGGCGCGACGGTGATCGATCCGCCCGGATCGAACGCGACCGCCGGTCTCTACGGCATCTTCGCCGACACGCAGACGGGCCTGCTCATCAAGAATCTGGGTGTGACGGGGGCGCTGGAGGGGATCCGGTTCGACAACGTGGACCGTTCCACCATCACGGGCGACAGCCTGTCCTCGAACGGGAACTACGGAATTTATCTTCTAGGCGGATCGGACACGAACACGCTGAGCAACAACATCGCGAACTCCAACAGCGTCGGCAGCGCCCGGGGGATTTACCTCGACGTGAGTTCCGGCAACACGGTGACGAACAACACGGCCAATTCCAACGCGTCCTACGGCATCGTGTCGACCACCGGCGGAGGCAATACGTTCAGCGGCAACACGACCAACTCCAACACCAATTACGGTCTTTCGCTGTCGGGAAGTCCCCGAAACACCGTCACGAACAACACGGCGTCCTCCAACGGCCAGTACGGGATGCTGATCGAGTGGAATTCCGACACGAACACGATCACCGGTAACGCGGTCAGTCAGAACTCGATTTACGGGATCTTTTTCCGGGTGGCATCCAACAACAACCGGGTGGACAGCAACATCGTCACCGGCAACACGCAGCACGGAATTGTGCTTGACGCCTGCACCCAAAACACGCTGACCGGCAACCTGGTGCGCTCGAATTCCCAGCACGGCGTCGTGCTGAAATCGAGCTTCAACACCGTCCTGGCCCAAAACACATTCGATGCGAACGTCCGCTATCAAGTCTACATCCACGGCTCCTCGACGTCCGACACGCTGATCAAGAACAACATCCTGGCGTCGGGGACGAACCCGGACAGCGGCGTGGCGGTCACGTCGACGGTGACGGGAAACACCTTTTACCTGGCGCGCAACTGGTGGAACACGACAGACGCGGGGCGGATCACGAAGTTGGTCACGAGCGAAACCTACACCACGGCGACCGATTCCGTGGTCTACAGCCCGTTCCGGCTGGCACAGGTCGACACGGCGGCGGGCGCGGACACGACGGCGCCGGCGCCGCCAACGGGCGTGACGCTGGACACGAGCGCGGCGGGGCAGGTCACGTTCACGTGGACGATCCCGACGATCAACGAGGAGACCAACGGCGGCTCCGTCGGGTTCAACGGCCTGAACATATTCCGGCTGGTCAACGTGGCCGACACGACGAACTGGGCGAACTCGGTCAATCTCGTCAAGCAGACGGTGTCGACCGACACCACTTGGACCGACACGAACGTGACGGCGGGCAACACGTACTATTACCGGCTCACGTCCAAAGACGCGGCGACGTTCTTCAACGAGTCGTTCTTCATGGACACACGCGCGACCAAGCCGGCGTACGCCGGGCCGGTGTGGTACGTGAACGACACGGTCACGACGGGCGACTCATTCACGTATCAGGTCGGCGGCGACGGGGGCAACGGCGACGCGGGGGCACCATTTTTGACGATCACGAAGGCGTTGTCGAAGGCGAAGGCCGGGGACACGATCCTGATCGACGCGGGGACGTACACGGAAACCGTCGTGATTGACACGAACAACGTCGCGCTCATCGGCAAGGACTCGAACGCGACGGTGATCGATCCGCCGGGGTCGAACGCGACGGCGGGGCTTTACGGTATCTACGCCGATACACAGTCATGGCTTATGATTAAGAACGTGGGCGTCACGGGCGCGTTTGACGGCATCCATTTCTACAATGTGAGTTTCTCAACCATCGAGAACGACAGTGTGAGTTCCTGCGGCGATTTTGGCATTTACCTGCGCGGCAGCTCCAGTGACAATACCGTCAAGAACAATCTGGTTCTGTCAAACAGCAGCTATGGCATACATCTTGATGCGAGCCCGCTCAACACCGTAACAGGCAACCTGTCCAGTTCTAACACGTACGGAATTTTTCTGAACGCGAGTTCAAACAACAGGCTGACGAACAACACGACCAATTCGAATACGTATCACGGCGTCTATCTCAACTCGAGTTCGAACAACAACGTTCTCGCACGCGGCGTACTCAACAACAATGCCCAGGCGGGGGTGAGGATCGAGAGTTCGAACACAAATTATGTCAGTTTGTGTGACGTGTCCGGGAATGACACGGGCGTCTGGGTTTTGGGGACGTCGAGCGGAAATACCGTAAGCAAGTGCAACCTCGTCAACAACACGGCAAAGAATCTGGCGGAGCAAAGCGGCATTGCCCAGGATCTCACTCGCAACTGGTGGGGCACGACGGATGAGGTGGCCATCGGCGCCAAGTTTCTCGATTCGGCGTCCATTCAGACGTTCCGCCCCTACCGTTTCGGCGCCGTCGACACCGCCGCCGGCGCGGACACGACGGCGCCCGGCAAGCCCTTGAACGTGACGGTGGACACGTCCGTGTCGGGCCAGATCACGCTGACGTGGACGATCCCTTCGCTCAATGAGGAGACGAACGGCGGCGCGGTTGGATTTGTCGGCGTCAAAATATACAGGCTTAAAGACGTGGTCGACACCTCCAACTGGGCGAACATCGTCAATCTCGTGCGCATTACCGGCTCGACCGACACCACCTGGATTGACACGACGGCGACGGCCGGCGGGACCTACTATTACCGGCTGGCCTCGTTCGACGGCGCGGCGCCTGTCAACAAGTCGGCCTTGACCGACACGAAATCCGGCGCGTGGAAGAGCGGCGCGACCGTGCGGCTGTACGAGGACGCCGGGTTTGTGGACGAGACCGACACGCTTTTGACGCGGGACGTGGCCTACATCGAGGTGCGGGACAGCGACGAGAACAAGAATTCGGGCGCTGTGGAGACAGTCACCATTACGGTTTTTGTCGGAAACGGCGCATTGGTGGCGTACGACGCGCTGGTCATCGACACCGAGACGATCACGCTGATCGAGTCGGCGGCCGGCTCGGCGATCTTCCGCAGCGCTGCGGTCCACGCGGTCGACACGCTCTTTCCGGCGGTCGGAGACGGCCGGTTGTCGTGGGGTGTGGGCGACTCCCTCCATATCAAATATGCCGACGCCGACGATCCGGCCGACGCCGTGTTCGACACGGCCGTCGCGCTTGAAATCGCATCGGCCAGCTTGACGCGGATATACGAGAACTCCGCCTACACGGACGAAATCGACACGGCCTTCTCGCGCGACGTGCTGTACGTGGAGGTCACCGACACGGACGAGAACCGCAACCCGCAGTTGATGGATACGGTCGTCATCACGATCTTCGTCGGAGACGACGTAGCCGGCCTGGTCATCGACACCGAACAGATCGTGCTGACGGAATACTACGAGACCGCCGGGTTCTTCCGGTCCGGCGCGATCAACACGGTCGACACCGACGCGGCGGCGCTCGTCAACAACGGGCGGCTCGGCGTGGGGCGGTCGGACACGGTGCACGTGTCATACAGCGACGCCAATTCGACAGACGCCACATGGGACACGGTCCTGATTCTGGGCCCGTCCGTCGCGCTGACCGCGCCGGCGGACGCCGTCGAGACGACCGCGGCGACGATCCGGTTCGAGTGGTCGGGGACGAACGTCGACACTTACACGTGGCAGATGTCGCGGTCGACGACGTTCGCGACGATTGTCGACAGCGGAGTCGACACGATCGTGACATCGATGCTCCGGACGATCACCGTGGGCCAGGACACCTATTTCTGGCGCGTGATCGGCCGGCACGCGACCGGCAGCACGGACACGTCGGTTGTGCGCGGCTATATCCTGGACACGGGGGTCGGGCAGGTGGCGTTGTCGCAGCCGACGAGCAATCATGAAACGATGGCAGGCGTTGTTGTGGTGAGCTGGGCGGCGTTGGCGGACAGCGTCGGGATCGACAGTTACGCGGTTGAGGCGTCCAACAGCGCCGGCGTCCTCGTGTTCACGGACACGATCGACGGCGCCTTCGTGAGCGACACCATCCCCGGCCTGTACAACGACACGTACGCGTGGCGCGTCCGCGCGGTGGACGATCTGGGCAATCAGGGCGCGTTCACGGCGCTTCGGAAATTCGTGACGGATACGCTGGTCGACCAGGTCACGCAGTCGCAGCCGGCGAACAATCACGAGACGACGATGACACTGGTGGTAGTGACCTGGAACGTCGTGGCGGACAGCGTGGGCGTCGACAGCTACGTGGTGGAATCCTTCAGCAGCGTCAGCACGCTGATCTTTTCGGACACAATTGACGGAACCCTCGTCAGCGACACGCTGACGGGACTTTATAATGACACGTATAACTGGCGTGTCCGCGCGATCGACGATCTGGGCAACCTTGGGCCGTTCTCCGCCACCCGTGCCGTTCTGGTGGACACCGGGACCGGCCAAGTCGCGCTGTCGACGCCTGCGGACGGGACGCAGACGAACGTCGCGGCGGTCGCGCTGTCGTGGGCGGCACTCCTGGACAGCGCCGGGATCGATTCGTACGTGGTGGAGGCATCGACGACGACCGCGTTCACGGTCACGGTCTTTGTGGACACCATCGATGGGACGAATACGACCGATACGTTCAATGCGGGTGGAAGCGACACATACTTCTGGCGAGTGCGAGCGATCGACGAGTTGGGCAACGTGGGCGCGAACTCGGCCGTGCGCGGGTTCGTGGTGGACACGGCCGCCGGCCAAGTGGTGCTGTCGAGCCCGGCGGACGGCGCGCAGACGACGAATCCGGCGGTGGGCCTCGTGTGGGTTGCGCTGGCGGACAGCATAGGGATCGACAGCTACGTGGTGGAGGTCTCGAAGACAAGCGGATTTTCGTCGACGGTCCTCGCGGACACGGTGGACGGCGTCGCGACCACAGACACGTTTACGGCGGGAAGCAGTGACACCTATTACTGGCGGGTGCGCGCGATCGACCAGCTCGGCAACGCAGGCGCCTACTCGATCACGCGCGGCTTTTTGATCGACTCGGGCGTCTCGCAGGTCAGCGTGAGTGCGCCGGCGGACGGGCACGAGACGACGAACGCGCTCGTGGTGGTGAGCTGGACGGCGGTGCAGGACAGTTCAGGGATCGACAGCTACGTGGTGGAGGCGTCGAAGACTTCGGCGTTCGGCGTGACGGTGTTTGCGGACACGGTGGACGGGGGCCTGACAACAGATACGCTCACGGGTTTGTATAATGACACCTATTTCTGGCGGGTGCGCGCGATCGACTACGCGAAGAACGTCGGTCCGAACTCGACCGTGCGGGGGTTCCTCGTGGACACATCGGTTGCGCAGGTGTCGTTGTGGAGTCCGGCGGACGGTTATCAGACGGCGTCCGGGCTGGTCAGTCTGCAGGTGATCGCGGCATCGGACAGCGCCGGGATCGACAGCTACGTCTTTGAGGTGTCGAAGACGCCGGCGTTCACGACGACGGAATTCGCGGACACAGTGGACGGCTCCGGGACGACATCGGCGTTCTCGCCGGCGACGAACGACACGTATTTCTGGCGCGCCCGCGCCATCGATGATCTGGGTCAGGCCGGCGCGAACTCCGCGTCGCGCGGATTCCTGGTCGACACGTCGATCGGCCAAGTCGCGCTCCTGGCGCCGGCCGACGGCCACGAGACGACGGCGGCGGCGCTATCGCTGACGTGGCAGGCAGTGTCGGACAGCGTGGGAATCGACAGCTACGCGGTTGAGATGTCGAAGAACGCGTCGTTTACCAACTTGGTCCTGACCGACACGCTCGACGGCGTGCAGACGAGCTGCGGTGTGACCGGCCTGTTCAACGACACATACTACTGGCGCGTGCGCGCGATCGACCAGCTTGCGAACAGCGGCGCGTTTTCAGCCGCGCGCGGGTTTCTGATGGACACGATCATCGGCCAGCCGGCGTCGGCCCTGCCCGCGGACGCGCACGAGACGACGAACGCGGCGGTCACCGTAAGCTGGACCGCGCTGGCCGACAGCGTCGGGATCGACAGTTACGCGCTGGACGTTTCAAAGAGCCCGGTGTTCACGGGTTCGGTGTTCGCGGACACCGTCGACGGCACGGTGACGGGCCGCGCCGTGACGGGCCTCTATAACGACACATATTTCTGGCATGTCATGGCGATGGACGATCTGGGCAACGTGGGGCCGTACTCGGCCGCGCGCGGATTTTTGGTCGACACGGCCGTCGCCAAACCGGCGCTGACCGGTCCGGCGAACAACCTGACCACCATCGACTCGATGCCGACCTTCACGTGGTCGGCCGTCACGGACAGCGTCGGGATCGACAGCTACGCGCTGGAGGTATCGTCGAGCCCGGCGTTCGCGTCGGTGGCGCTGGCCGACACGGTAGACGGCTCGGTGACGTCGTCCACGGCGCCGGCGCTGCAGTCGACGACCTATTACTGGCGCGTCCGCGCGATCGACGACCTGGCGAACGTGAGCGCGAATGCGGACTCGTTCGTGTTGACCGTCGACACCGCCGCCGCGACGGTGACGCTGGTGTCGCCGGCCGCGGGGTACCAGACGAAGGCCGGGACCGTCGCGTTTGCATGGTCCGGCACGAATGCCGACACGTACACATGGCAGTTGTCGAAATCAAGCGCGTTCGGAACAATCGTAGACAGCGTGTCGGACACGACGGAGACCTCGGTCACGCGCGCGATACCGGAAAACGACACATACTTCTGGCGCGTGATCGCGCGCAGCAGCAGCGGCCTGACGTGGGACACGTCGCCCGGTCGCGGGATCATGCTCGACACGGCCGTCTCGCAGGTCTCGGCGGCGTCCCCGGCCGACCTGATGGAGACGACGGCGACGACGGTGGTGATGACGTGGTCGGTGATCGCCGACAGCGTGGGGGTTGACTCGTACGTGGTGGAGGCGTCGAACGGGAGCGGGTTTACCAGCCTCGTCTTCGCTGACACGATCGACGCCTCGCAGACCGCCGACACGCGCTCGTCGCTGGCGGTGAATCCGTATTACTGGCGGGTCCGCGCGATCGATAACCTGGGCAACGTCGGGCCGAATTCGGTCACGCGGCTGTTCACGATCAACAGCCCGTACAACGGACCGAAATGGTACGTGAACGACGTTCGCGCGGCAGGCGACTCGTTCACCTACGAAGGCGGCGCCGACACGAACTACGGCGAAGGCTCGCCGCAAAAGCCGTTCCGGACGATCATGAAGGCGCTGTCCCGCGTCAGCACGGGCGACACGATCTACATCGACGCCGGTCTCTACACCGAAACCGTGGTAATTGACTCGAACCAGATCAGCCTGATCGGCGCCGGGTCCGACACCACGGCGATCGACCCGCCGGGGGATTCGGCCGTGGTGGGCCTCTACGGTATTTTTGCCGACGCGCAGACGGGTCTACTGATTCGAAATCTCGGCGTGACCGGCGCGTACGACGGCATCCGTTGGAACAACGTCGACAACTCCGTGATCGATGGCGACAGTATGAGTTTCTGCGGCGAGGCGGGCGTTTCGCTAAGGCAGAATTCCGACAACAACACGGTTACCGGCTGCCAGACGCATTGGAATGCGGGCGACGGTATTGATCTCCGAGAGGCGTCGAACAATAACACGTTGTCCAGCAACACGTCCCGGTTCAGCAGATATTCCGGGATCAACCTGAACGGCAGCTCGAACAACGTCATCTCCGGCAACACGCTGACGTCCAATTTCAGCGACGGCGTGTATCTGTGGCAGAGTTCGAACAACAGGATTGTCGGCAACGTCGCGAATTCCAATGTATACGGGATCTACATCGATTCCAGCTCCGGCAACATCGCCGCGCAAAATATCGCGAATCTCAATTCCAGCTACGGCATCCGATTGAGCAATGTGAGCGCAAACAACTCGGCCGTTCAGAACGACGTCGCGCTCAACACAGCGTATCAGATACTCCTCGACGGCACGTCGATGTCGAACACGGTGCGGAAAAACAACATCCGGCCGTCGACGGCCAACCCGGACAGCGGTGTTTACAACAGTACGAACAACTCATTTGACATGTCCCGCAACTGGTGGGGCACCACGGATGAGACGAAGATCGACCGGATGATCGCCGATACGGCGCCGGCGAAACTGGTCACGGTTCGCCCCTACCGCCTCACCCCCGTCGACACGACTGCCGGCGCCGACACGACCGCGCCGGCCGCGCCGACCGGCGTCGCGCTCGACACGTCCGAGGCCGGGTACATCACGGTGTCGTGGACGAACCCCACATCGAACGAGGAGACGAACGGCGGGACGCTGGGATTCCAAGGCGTGAAAATTTACCGCCTGACCAACGCGCCCGACACGACGCACTGGGGCAACGCGCTGGTCTGGACCGCCGGGGAAACGGCCACGTCCTGGCGCGACAGCACCGTGACAGGGCAGAACACCTACTATTACCGGCTGACCTCGCGCGACGGCGCGGCGTTCGTGAACGAGTCGTTCTTTACGCCCGACACGAAATTCGCGACGCGCATTCCGCCGCAGCCGTCGCCGGCGGATACGATCATGATCGTAAGCGGCAACCACCAGCTCGGCAATCCGGATTCGGCCCTGTCTTTGCGTGTCCGGGTCGTCGACACCGGGGGCGCGGGTTCGAGCGGCGCGCGGGTGATCTTTAAGATCACGTACGGCTCCGGCGCGCATCTGGGCGACACCGGCACGGCCACGACGACCACGGCATTTGCGGACGCGTCCGGGTATCTCTCGGAGACGCTGGTGTTAGGCTCAGCCGCCGGCGTGTACCGGGTGGAGGCGCGCAACGACAGCGCGACGCCGAACCGCGCCGTGGTATTCACCGCCTACGTGGACGGCCGGGACATCGCGGACTCGTCCTGGCGGATGGTGGCGGCGAACAAGGCTCTGATCACGAACGATCCGGCCGGGCTGGTGAATCCGGACCTGGGCGCCGGCACGCTGATGTTCGAGTGGCGGGAGGACTTGGGCGTGAACTCCGGCCTGAACGGCGTGACGACGAAATTCCACCGGCCGCTTTCGATGGAGCGCGGGCGCGGCTACTGGATGAAACCGGCGACGCCCGGCACGCAGAGGTGGGTGATCGACGAAGGGACGCAGGGCGTGTCGGGCTTTGACACGGTCCGGGTGTCGCTGAACGCGACCGGCAACGGCTGGAACCAGATCGGCAGCGGGCAGTATTTCTACATCGACTGGCAGAAATCTGTGAAGATCGACACGGGCATGGCGGGCGACACGTGGGTGGGAACCCTCGACACGATGCTCTCCATCGACTCGGCGCACGCCGCCGGCGTCATCAGCAAGATTCTGTACTGGTACGACGGCTCGCAGTACCAGTGGGGCCCGAACACGCTGACCAGTTCGGCCGGCGCCATCGTGACCGACACGTCGACGGTGAGCGCCGTGCAGATGAAGCCGATGGTCGGGTTCTGGGTGAAGGCATTGCAATCGTGCACGATGTATATATTCCCGAACCCGGCGGAGATCGGCGCCGCGGACACGGGGAATTTGAATCAGGCGCCGAAATACGGTCTGTCGGCGAAAGACAATGCGTGGGCGATACAGATCATCGCGAGTGGAGACGGGAAAACCGACGCGCAGAATTACGTAGGCGTCATGCCGGACGCGCGCGCGGCGGCGCTGGCGGCCGTGTACGAGCCACCGGCAGCGGCGGGCGGGTATGTGGCGGTGGCGGTGAGAAAGGCGGGAATGAGCAACAAAACAGAAACCCCCCACCCAGCCTCCCCCACAAGGGGGGAGGGGGGAGATGGAGACTGGCTGGCCGCGAGTTTTGCCGAGCCGGATCCGAAGGGGCGGACGTGGGACGTGATGGTGGCGTCGGACGTGGAGGGCCCGGTGACGCTGTCGTGGGACAACGTGGTGAATTTGCCGCCGAATTACGAAGCGTATCTGATCGGCGGCCCGGACGGCCCGGTCAGCCTGCGCCAATCCTCATCTCTGGTTTTACAATCCAAAATCCAAAATCCAAAATCCAAAATCCCATTGACTCTGGCCGTCGGCTTGCCCGAATACGTCGCGGCGTTTCTCTCCGCGCCGCTTGCCCCGGACCAGACCTTCGCCTATCCCAACCCGGGGCCGGACGGCGCGGGGAACATGATGTTCAAGTACAATCTGGGCGCCGCCGGTGATGTGACGATCAAGATATACGACCTGGGCGGCCGGCTGATCCGGGAATTGCAACAGGCCGGGCAGCCCGGCTCCAACACCGCCACGTGGGACACGACCAACAGGCATGGCCAGAAAATGGCCAGCGGCGTGTACATCTACATCCTCGAAAGCGGAGGCGCCCGGCTCGTCGACAAGCTCGCGATTGTCCGGTAGGCCGCACTGATTTAACTTCCGCCTTGATTCAGCCGCCAAGTGCTATATAATATATATTGTATATATTGAGCAAAAAGTGTGCCAGGGAGATATATCCATCGGACTTGGGGTCCCTGTTGCGAATCATGTATGGGGGCGAACTGGTTTCGACGTGCTTCTTGTGGGTACGGTGGGCGCGCCGGGTCCTGTCGGGACGACCCGTTAAAAACCTTCCGACACACTCCATAAACGCCAACGATAATCTGGCGCTGGCGGCCTAACTAGGCCCCGGAGCGGGGGAAGGCGGTTTGGGCCTTCAGCGCCTCCCCGCTCCACGGAACTGAAGGTCTCCTGATCCGACAGCCTTCGGTCGGAATCTTGTACCTTGAAGGCTGGGCCTGGCCGGGGCTGCCTGCGGTCAACCGGTAGGCCGAGACACAATCGCGGGATACGCGCGTAGAACATCGTGTCCGGGATTCACGGACGGGGGTTCGATTCCCCCCGCCTCCACCTTAATACTTGTTTCGTCGCTCCAAGGAGGGTTTGTGGTATGGCAATTTTTGTTTGCATTCTTTCGGCCGCATGGCTCTCATTTTCAATGCCCGCCCACGCGTGGACGATTTTCGAGCGCGGCGAGCGGCGGCCGTTGATCTTGCACGGCGCCGGCGATGTGAGCAGCGGGGACATGCCGGACCGGGTGCGGGCGGCGATGCAGGTGGACGCGGTGGGTCGCACCGTCGAGTGGCGCGGCGACCGTGGATGGATTCGCGCCGCCGCAGGGGAGCGGTTGGCGATGAAGAACGGACGTCGGGTAGTGCTGCCGAGGCCCGTGCGGTTTCTGGAATCGGCGGTGGTCTTTCCTGAGGAGTTCCTCAAACAATTTCCGGACATATTCTCGTTCGTCGAGGTGGCGGAGGCGGAGGATGGCGAAGTTCTGAAAGTCGGAGAGCCGGTGGCGGAGCCGGAGCCGGGGCTGCGGGAGGTCCCCCCATCGGAGCCTATCCCCCCACCCCAGCCCTCCCCCACAAGGGGGGAGGGGGAAGGGCGTCCCGTGCGAACCGTGGTGATCGATCCGGGACATGGCGGGAGCGACCCCGGGGCGAAGGGGAAGGCGGGCGCGGTTGAGAAGGACATTGTTCTGGCGATCGGCCTGGAAGTGGCGCGTGAGCTTCGGGCGCGCGAGTCCGGCCTGAAGGTGATCCTGACTCGGTCCCGGGACGAGTTTGTGACGCTGTACGACAGGGCGAAGATCGCGAACGTGAACAAGGGGGACGTGTTTGTGTCGATCCATGCCAACAGCGTCAAGCGCAACACGGACGCAAGCGGGTTTGAGGTGTATCATCTCGACCTCGAAGGCGCCAACGACGACGCGCGGGCGGTTGCGGCGTTCGAGAACGCCGAGCCGGCGACCGGCGCCGGCCAGCCGGCCGCCGGCCGCGGCGCCGACCTCACAAAAATTCTGGGCGATGTCATGCAGCTTCAGTACCTCGACGCGAGTCTGGAGCTTTCCAAGCACATCGCCGACCGGATGGCGGCCGGGCTGGAGGGGGCGACGAAGTTTCGCGGCAGCAAGGGCGCATTTTTTTATGTTCTCAAGGACGTGATGGCGCCGGCGGTTCTCGTCGAGGTGGGGTTTGTGACGAACGAATGGGAGGCGTCGTTTCTGCAGAAGGGCTGGTATCAGCGCAAGATCGCCGAGGGGATTCTCGACGGGATTTTAGATTTCAAGCGCGCCGAGGAGTCGCGTTTTTCCGCGCCCGTTCCCGCCGCCGATTCGCCTTCCCCGGCGGCGCCCCCCGGCGAGCCATGAAGTGGTTCCTGACGCTTCTTGCGGTCGTCATTCTCGCGTTTGTGTTCCTCCTCGTATTGCGCCGTCCGGCGCACAAAGGCGGGGCGCCGATAGACGGCGCCGCGATGGCGCTGGCCTTTCCGCTTCGGGCCGGCGGCTGGACGCGCATCGAGCGCCGCGCCGCCGACTACCCGCGGACGACGGAAGACCGCGCGCGCCGGCTGGTGCGGGAACTTTCGGCGCCGGACGAAAACCCGGCCGTGTTCGCGCCTCTGCCGGAAACATTTCCGTTGCGGTCGATCTATCTGGACGGCGCGCGGCTGTACCTGGACGTGTCGCAGGCCGCGCTGGCGGAGCTGGGCGGCGGGACCGAGGATGAGCGGATCGTTCTCGAAAGCCTTCGCCGCACGCTGGCATGGAACCTGCCGGATCTTGAGCAGCTTCAGATCCTGGTGGACGGCCGCGCGCGCCGGACGCTGGGCGTGGTGGGGGAAGACGCCGGCCATGTGGCCGTCGATTTTCCGATCCCGCTCAAATGAAGCGGTGTTGGGTTGTCACATTGGCGGCGATCCTGCACGCGGGTTGCGCGCAGCCGGCGCCGCCGAAGGATACGCCGGCGCTGGTGGTGGAGGGATTTTCGAGCATGGAGTCGAAAGGCGAGGAGCCGGTGTTTGATTTAAAGGCGTCGCAGGCGTGGCTGCGGCAGTCCGTCGCCGGCCGGATCAGCGCCTCCGGCGCCCCAAGTGCCGGCGTCTCCGACGCCGGCCGGCGCGGCGGCGCACCCCAAGAGGCGATGCACATCCGGGACGTGCGGTTCACGCTGTTTCGCGGCGGCCGGCCCTCGGCCCGGATCCGCGCCGACACCGGGACCTATCACCCCATGGACAAATCCGTTGAACTTATCGGCCGGGTCATTTACAATGCTGTGGATGACAGCCTTTACGTCAGGGCGGAAAAAATGGCCTGGGATCCTGCCAGGTCGATCCTGAGTTGTGAGACTGATGTGGAAGGCGCTTTCAGGCAGTTTCAGTTCACCGGCGACCGGCTTGACATCACGCGCGGCCGCGACGTCCTCCATTTACACAACGCCACCTTCGTGGGGCCGGGGTAAGGCCGTGTCGCTGAGCATGGCGGCGTTGCTGCTCCTGTCAACCCTTGCCGCGGCCGAACCCAAGCCCGCGGATCGCCTGAGGGTGACGTCGGATCTCATGTCGGTGTATCCCGACAAGAATTATTCGGAGTTCATCGGCCACGTGGAAGCCATTTATCAGGGGAGGCTTTTGCGATGCCGCCGGCTGAAGGCATTTTTTTCGAAGGAGGCCAAATCGCTGGACCGGATCGAAGCGGAGGAGGATGTGGTGCTGATCGACAAGGAGATCGAAGCGCGCTGTGCGCGGGCCGTGTATTACAAGGACCGGGACCTGGTGGTGCTGAAGGGCGATCCGCATCTCAAGTCGGGCGACAACATCTTTCGGGGTCAGGTGATCAACGTGAACCTGACGTCGCGGCGCCTCACCATCGAGGGCGGCGTCGAAGCGGACATCGCGCCGGAGAAGAAGGCGGACTGATGGCGGACGCGCAGAACGGCCAGGGGCTGCAGGTCGAGGGGCTGACCAAGCGGTATCAGCGCCGGTATGTGGTGCGGGACGTGGGGCTGGCGGTCCATCCCTCGCAGATCGTCGGCCTTCTGGGCCCCAACGGCGCCGGCAAGACCACGACCTTCAAGATGCTCGTGGGCCTGGTCCGTCCGACGACCGGCCGGGTCCTCTTCGGTGGGGCCGACATTACAAGCTATCCGATGTATCGCCGCGCGAGGTGCGGCATCGGGTATCTGCCGCAGGAGCCGTCGGTGTTCCGGGGCCTGACCGTCGAGGACAATCTCATGGCGATTCTGGAGCTGGGCGGCGGCACGAAAGCCGGCCGGAAGGAGCGGCTGGACCAGATGATCGAGCGGTTTGATCTGAAGCTGGTCCGGAAGACGTTCGGGGAGAATCTGTCCGGCGGCGAGCGCCGGCGGGTCGAGATCGCGCGCGCGCTGATTCCAAACCCCAAGGTGCTGCTCCTGGACGAGCCCTTTGCCGGCATCGACCCGATCGCCGTTTCGACCATCCAGGACATCGTGCTGGAGCTTCGGGAGGAGGGCTACGGCATCCTGATCACGGACCACAACGTCCGGGAGACGCTCTCGATCACGCAGTACGCCTACATCGTCTATGACGGCCGGGTCCTGACCGCCGGCAGTTCCGCCGATCTCATCGAGGACGACCGCGTCCGGGGCGTGTACCTGGGCGAGCGGTTCCGGCTGGATTAGGCACCGATGGCGCCGGAGGTGCGGCTTGACGTAACGGTCAGGCAGGGTCTCTTTCTCTCACCCGAGCAGCGGCAGGCGATCGAGCTCATGGTCAAGCCGGTCATGGACGTGGCCCTGTGGGTGCAGGAGGAGATGAACCAGAACCCGTTTCTTGAGGAGGTCGATGTCCTGGAGGAGCCGGAGAAGGAGCCGGCCGAGCTGCAGGACGAGGACAAGGAGAAGGACCGGAAACTGGAGGAGGACGACGGCTGGATGAAGAACTTCCACGACGGCGCCGACCTCGGCTACGTTTCATCGCGGACCGTCCACGACGGCGACATCCAGTCGATCGAGCACATCAAGATCGAAGTCCCTTCGCTGGCCGAACACCTCTTGTGGCAGTACCGCCTCGTTGCGCCGCCCGTGCTCACGCCGGCCGGCGAGTACATCATCCAGAGCCTGGACGAGCGCGGGTTCTTCACGAGCACGCTCGAGGAGGTTTCCAAGCAGCTCTCGGTGTCTCCCGAGTCGGTCCAGTCCGCCCTGGATCTGGTCCACACGCTGGACCCGCCCGGGGTCGGCGCCCGGAACCTGCAGGAGGCCCTGCTGATCCAGGTGGACCATCTGGAGGAGAGCAGTCTGGATTACGTCCGGCCGATTATTCAGTACCATCTTGACGATCTGGTCCGGAAGAACTACAAAAAAATCAGCGGGAGTTTGAAGATCAAGGTGGAGAAGGTGATGGAGGCGGCGGACCTGATCGGCACGCTGAATCCGCACCCGGCGCGGGATTACGGCGGCACGGAGACCCGGTATGTGGTGCCGGACTTGTTCATTCGCGAGGTGGCCGGGCGGCTGGAAGTCATCGTGAACGAGAACCCGATGCCCCGGCTGGGCGTGAACCCCCGCTATGTGGAGTTTCTCCGCCGGGAGGGGCTGTCCAAGGAGGAAAAAAGTTACTTGAAGGAAAAAATGAACAACGCGCGCTGGATCCTGAATACGCTTCACCAGCGCAATCTGTCGCTCTATCTGGTGGCCCGGTACATCGTCGACGTTCAGCCCGATTTTTTCCGCGGGCAGTTCGACAAGCTGCGGCCGCTCACGCTCAAGCAGGTGGCGGACACGCTGGCCCTGTCGATCTCCACCGTCAGCCGGCTCAGCAACCGGAAATACGCCGACACCCCGGTCGGCCTCTTTCAGCTCAAGTACTTTTTCTCCAACAGCGTCCTGACCGAGTCGGGACAGAGCCTGTCGAGCCGTTCGGTCAAGCAGAAGATCCGGATGATGATCGATTCGGAGGACGCGGCCGTGCCTCTGTCCGATGTCGACATTCTGGACCGGCTCAACACGGAGGGTATCCGGATCCAGCGCCGGACGGTCGCCAAGTACCGCGAATCGATGAGCATTCTGCCCCGGCGGCTCCGCCGCACGGCTGCGGGCCCCGGTCCGCCGGACGCCGCGGAGCCCGTGGAAACCGACGGGGAATCATTCCAAGGAGGAACGCATGCAGCTCAAAGTGACAGGACGTGATTTTCCACTGACGCGATCATTGAAGGACTACGTCGAGCGGCGCCTGGAGCGGGTGGAGCGGCACGTGCCGCGGATCATCCGCGTGGACGCGATTTTACGGATGGAGCGGAACGACCACATCGCGGACATCCGGCTGAGCGCCGCCAAGTTCAAGCTCGCCGTGAGCGGCCGGTCGACGGAGAGCATGTACGCCTCGATCGACGACGCGATCGGCAAGCTCGAGCGCGTGTCGATGCGGCAGAAGGAGCGCAAGATCCAGACGCCGCGCCAGCGCGCCATCCGCGACCACCGGGCGCGGGCCGCCCGGCAGGACCGGGAGGCCGGCGCGGACGACGGGGATGTGGTGAAGGTGACGAAACTCTGGGTGAAGCCGATGAGCGTCGACGAGGCGATGCTGCAGCTCAAGACGCTCGACTATTCATTTTTTGTTTTTCAGGACGCGGAGGACAGTCACGTCAAAGTCATTTACCGGCGAAACGACCTGACGATGGGTCTGATCGAGCCGGATGTTGCGTAAAAACGAAAGCGAGGTCTGCACCGAAGCATGAGACTACTCGATATTTTGCCCCAAACGTGCATCAAGGCGGAGCTCCGTGGAAAGAACCGCCGGGAGGTCGTTCTGGAGCTTGTGGAACTTTTGACGAAATCCGGCGCCGTGAAGGACAAGGCGAAGGTGATCGACGCGGTGATGGAGCGCGAGAAGCTGATGAGCACGGGGATCGGCAACGGCGTTGCGATCCCGCACGCGAAGACCAGCTCCTGCTCGCGTCTCTGCGCCGCCCTGGGCCGCTCGAGCGGCGTTCCCTTCGACGCGCTGGACGAAAAACCCGTCAAGCTTGTTTTCCTGCTGGTCACCCCCGAAGCCGAAACGGGCCCGCACATCAGCGCCCTAGCCCGCATCTCGCGGCTGCTCAAGCACAAAGTTTTCAAGGATTCCCTTCTTGCGGCGAAAGGCGAAGCCGAGATTTACCGCATCATCGAAGAGGAGGAGCGGAAGCGCTAGGCGCCGCGGATGGGACTTCCCGTCAGGGAACTATTCAAAAACGAGCGGAGCCTGCATCTGCAGTTCGTGGCCGGGGATGGCGGCCTGAGCCGGATCATCCGCACCTCGGAGATCGTGCAGCCGGCCGCCGCCTTCGCCTCGGGACTCTGGCCGCCCCGGTACCGGGGCCGGCGCCAGGCCGAGGCGGTGGGCCGGATCAATCGCCGGATCGCGCCGCGGTTCAAGATCGCCAAACCTCTGCAGGGCGCCGTCTGGGTCATCGGGTCCCTCGAGATGGCGGCGCTTTTGTCGGCGCCGGCGGCGCTGCGCACGCGATTCATTGAATTTTTCAAGCGCCTGAACCCCGCCGCCGCCGTCTTCACGGACGGCCTGTCGCCCGCCCGGCTGGACCCGGACCTGGTGCGGCAATCCTCGATCCCGATGTTCACGACGCGGCTGACCTACACCCATTTTCTCGCGGCCTTCTACACGTTTCTGGAAAACCGCCTGGCGCCGAAGACGGACGCCCACGGGACCTTTGTCACGCTCTTCGGCCTCGGCGTGCTCATCATGGGCCCGAGCGGCGTCGGAAAGTCCGAGATCGCGCTGTCGCTCATCGAGCGCGGCCACCGTCTGGTGGCGGACGACATCGTTCAGATCCGCCTGCAGCAGAACCGGGAGCTGATCGGCTCGGCGCCGGAGCTGGGCCGGCACCACATGGAGATCCGGGGTCTTGGGATTCTGAACGTCCGGCAGCTTTTCGGTGTCGCGGCCGTGGTGGACGAACAGCCCATCGACCTCGTGGTCGACCTTCTGCCGCAGACCGCGCGCCGCCGCCACGAGGAGCGGCTGGGGGAGGTCCGGAGCAAAAAGATTCTGGGCGTGCAGGTCCCGCACGTGGTCGTGCAGGTGCGGACGGGCCGGCACATGGCCGTGATCATCGAGGCGGCCGCGCGGAACCACAAACTGCGGTCGATCGGCTACGACACCGCCGAATCCTTCCGGCGCCGCCTGGCGCGGCACCTGCTCGGCAAGTCTTGAGCCTGGACTTCGTCATCATCACCGGCCTGTCGGGGGCCGGCAAGAGCACGGCGCTGCGCACGTTCGAAGACATCGGCTTTTACTGCATGGACAACCTCCCGCCCCAGCTTCTGCCAAAATTCGCCGAGGTGATCTTGAGCTCGAAGGCGTACAGCCGCGTGGCTACCGTCTGCGACGTGCGCTCGCAGAACGTCTCCGACGAACTTCTGGCCGCGCTCGCGGAACTGTCCGGCCATGAGGGGGTCCAGCCGCTTCTGATTTTTCTCGACGCCGGCCTTCCCGTGCTCCTCCGCCGGTTCAGCACGACGCGCCGCAAGCACCCGCTGGGCGCGGCCGAGGGACTGGAGCGGAGCATCGAGCGGGAGCGCGGGCTTTTGCTCGCCCTGCGGGAGAAGGCCGACATTCTGCTGGACACGAGCGACCTGTCGCTGCGGGAATTCCAGGAGAAGCTGATCGATTTTTTTTCGACCGACGAGCGCCCGCGCCTGCTGGTGTATCTCACCTCGTTCGGCTACAAGTTTGGCCTGCCGACCTCGGCCGATATCGTGCTGGACGTGCGGTTTTTGCCCAACCCTTTTTATGATTCCGCCCTCACGCACCAGACCGGCCTTGATCCCGGCGTGCGGGAGTTTGTGCTCAAGACCGATGACGCGCGGATTTTTCTGGAAAAGACGGAGGACTGGTTTTCGTTTCTGATCCCCAAATATGTGGAGGAGGGCAAGTCGCATCTCGGAATTTCCATCGGATGCACCGGCGGCCGCCACCGGTCGGTCGTGGTCGCCGAGCGCCTGAAATCCTTCTTCGAATCCCGATTCGGCCCCGGGCTCCTCTCGGTCAGCGTCCTGCACCGGGACGTCGGCAAATAATCCATGGCGCGCACGCTCTGGCGGCTCTTCATGACGCCCGGCCTGTACATCAAGCGCTGGATGCTCTTGTGCGCGGTCGGAACGTTCATGACCTACTGGGGCCTGCACCGGATCCGGGACGAGATGGCGAAATACGAGATCAAATACAATCTGCAGTTTCTCCTGATCGGATTCGGTCTTGCCTTTGTGCTCTTCGGTCTCTACAAGCTGATCTCCTCGGCGCTCAAGTATGCCGGGTTCACCCGCCGGGCGCTTCTGGCGCGCCTCGTGGACGAATCGTACCTGGCGCTTGGCCCCAAAATCGTCGTGATCGGCGGCGGCACCGGTCTGGCGACGCTTCTGGCCGGGCTCAAGCGCCGCACGTCGAACCTCACCGCCTGCGTGACGGTGACGGACGAAGGCGGCAGTTCCGGCCGGGTGCGGGACGCGTTCGGAATTGTGGCGCCCGGCGACATCCGGAACTGCATCGTGGCCCTTTCCAACGCCCCCGCGCTCCTTTCGGAATTGTTCAATTACCGCTTCGAGGAGGGCGACGGCCTGAAAGGCCACAGCCTCGGCAATCTCTTCATCGCCGCGCTGACGCGGATCACCGGCAGTTTCGAGCGCGCCGTCGAGGAGTCGTGCCGCGTGCTGTCGACGACCGGCCGCGTCTACCCGCTCACGCGCGCGAACATCCGGCTCGTCGCGGAGCTTGCGGACGGCCGGGAGGTTCGTGGGGAGGCGCTGATCGGCAAGTCGGGCGGCGCGATCCGGAATTTGCGGATCGAGCCGGCGGAGTTTGAAGTAACGCCGGAGGTGGTCTCCGCGATCCTGGCCGCGGATCTTGTGCTGATCGGCCCCGGCAGCCTGTACACCAGCATCATGCCGAACCTGATTCCCGGCAAGTGCAGGCAGGCGCTGCTGGAAACCCGCGCGCCGGTGATTTATATTTGCAACATCATGACCCAGTCCTCCGAGACCCTGGGATTCACCGCCTCCGATCACGTGCGCGCGATTTACGGGCACACGCCGGACCTCTTTGACTGGATCGTCGTCAACACGGCGTCGCCGCCGGCGCAGTACCTCGACAAGTACGGCCAGGAGGGCGCGGCGCCGGTCCGCGCCGATCGGGAGGGTCTTGAGAAGCTGGGCCTCCGGGTCATTTCCGGCGATTTTCTAAAAGGCGACGTGCCGGTTCAGACCGCCGAAGGCCCCAAGCACGTGCTGCGGCACGACGCGGAAAAATTGACCGAAAGCATTCTGCGCTTATGCCGACCGACGTAGCGCGCCGGGCCGTTCTGGTGGTCACCCACGGCGGCGTGGGCGGCGAGCTGGTGGCCGTGGCGAGGGAACTGTTGGGCGACATCCCTCACCTGGCGGCCGTTTCCGTGACCGCGCGGGACTCGATGGAGGAAGTGTCGGCGAAGATCGAGAAGTGGGCATTGAAGATTCCTGCCGGCGCCCGGGCCGTGATCCTGACGGATCTCAAGAATTCCAGCGCGACCGTGTCCGCGCTCACGCTTTCAAAAAAATATCCGCTCGATTGTCTCTGCGGCGTCAATCTGCCGCTGCTCCTCAAAGCGCTCTCGCCCTCCGATGCCGGCCTCCCGGACCTGGTGGCGGCGGGCCGGACCGGAATTGACGTCGTAGGGAAATCCAAATGAGCATCGCTCTCATTCGGGTCGACGACCGCCTGGTTCACGCGCAGGTGGTGGTGGGGTGGATCGAGTATCTTCAGTGCAACCGGGTCTTGGTGGCCGACGACGGGGTGGCGGACGATCCTGACCGGGTGGACCTCTTTCGCATGGTGATCCCGCAGGAGGTCCAGTTGGACGCGTTGGATATTCACAGCCTGGCCGGCGACTGGGCGGATCTCGCCGCCTCACCCGATCCGACGCTCCTGTTGTTTGCGAATCCGCTCACGCTGGCGACCGCGGTGGATATGGGCGCGCGCCCGGCCTCGGTAAATCTGGGCGGGATGCACGTGGCGCCGGGCCGCAGGCAGTGGATGCACGGTCTTTATGCATCGGACAGCGAGATCGCCGCGGTCCGAAGGCTGATCGGCCTGGGGATCGATTTCGAAATCCGCCTCATCCCGACAGCCGCGCGCCAGGAAGTCGACGGTGATTTTGAGGCATGACCTTCACCGAAACCCTCCTGTTCTCTCTGGCCGCCGCCCTGCTGTCGCTGGACCAGATGGCCTGTTTTCAGATGCTGTTGTCGAGGCCCATTCTGACGGCCCTGATCCTGGGCGCCCTCTTCGGGAACCTGACGGACGCAGCCTTGGTGGGCGTCTGCCTTGAACTCTTGTTTGTCCGCACGATCTCCGTCAAGGAGCGCGCGTCGGCGGACCCGACCCTGGCGACCGCCGCGGCGCTGGGAGGCATCTGGGGTGTTTCGACCGCCCTGCACCCACTGGCGCTCGCGCCTTTCGCCGCCGCGCTGGGCCTGCTGGCGTCCTTTCTCTCCAAGTGGTTTGACGTGAGGCTTCGGAACGTGAATGTGACGCTTTCCCATGTGTTGCATCATGCGGGCATGATCCAGCTCACAGCGGCGGCCGCGCTTCTCGCCAAGTCATTCGGATTCTATTTCCTCACCATTCTCGCCGTGCAGGGCGCGCTGCCCAAGATCGTGGCCGCCCTTGGCGCGCACGCGCCGGCCGCTGGAGTCTTCGCCTGGCTGGCGCTGGTTCCCGTCTGCCTGGGCCACGCCTCCGCGACGCTGCAGCAGACCGTTCCTCGCGGCGTTTGGCTCTTGGGCTTGGGCGTGGGATTGGCGGGCGTACTGGCGGTGCGACTGTGATCGGTCCGGCGCAGAGGATAGGAATATTTGCGCGCTCGTTTTTTGTCCAGGCCGCGTGGAACGCCGAGCGAATGCAAAACGTGGGATTTCTTTTCGCCCTGCGCCCCGCTCTGAAGCGAATCTGGGAGGGCGACCAAACCGGCTTCGAGGAGTCCTGCGCGCGCGCCTACGCGTTCGTCAACACGCATCCCTACTTCGCGCCCGCCGTGATGGGCGTCGCGCTTCACATCGAGGACAAGATCGCGACCGGCCTGGCACTTCCCGAGCGCGTGGATGAGGCGAAGACCCGGATCACCGGCCCGCTCAACGCGCTCGGCAGCCTGTGGTTCTGGGACCATCTGCGCCTCCTGTCTTTCCTGGCGGCCCTGCCGATCATTCTGTTTTCGTCTCCGGCGGCGGTGGCGGCCGGCGGCTGTCTCTTTTTTCTGATCTTCAATTTTTTCCACCTCCGCACCCGCTGGGTCGGCCTCACGCTCGGCCTCCGGCACGGTGAGGACATGCTGCCGGACCTTCTCAGCCTCTTTCCGCCGAGACTGCTCCAGTCATTCCGGCGGGCCAGCGCGTTTCTCATCGGGCTTTTGACGCCGGTCCTCCTGGTGATTGTCTCGGAGCGCCTGCCGCCGCCGGCGCCGGGCCCGTTTTCCGCCCTCGTCTCCGGACTGGTCATGGCCGTTACCGCGATGCTGGTCATCCACCGGCGCTGGCTCTCCGTCTATCAACTGTTGACCCTGGCCCTGGCGCTGGCAGTCGGAGTCGCGCGGTGGGCGCTGTGACCCGCCCGGCCCGGCCGCGCGCGCGGGGTGTCGTGCGGCAGACGCTCGTGATCCAGAACGTGTCCGGCCTGCACGCCCGCGCCGCCGCAAAACTTGTCCAGCTCTGCGAAAAATACAAATCGTCCATCAAGCTCATCCGTGGCAGGTCCTCGGCGAACGCCAAAAGCATCATGGGCGTGATGATGCTGGAGGCCGCGCGGGGCGCGCGCCTGACCGTGGTGGCCCGCGGCGCCGACGCGTCGCCCTGCGTCAGGGCCATCGCGCGGCTGATCGACGGCAAGTTCGGCGAGGCCAAGTAGCGTGCCGCTCTTGACCTTCCGCGGCCATTCCGCCTCGCCGGGCCTGGCGACGGGCCGGGCCTTCTGGGTGGCGGACGTGCCGGTGGTGTCGGTGCACCGGAAAATTTCCCGGCAGGAAGTCCGCGAGGAGAAGGTGCGTCTGGCGGCCGCATACGTGCGGGCGCACGAGGAGCTAAAGAACATCGAAACGAAATCGCAGTCGCGCCATCCGCAGGGCCTCAAGGACATTTTCTCCGCGCACCGCCTCATGCTCGAAGACCCGATCATCCGGTCGCGGATCGAGGCGTCGGTCCGCCGCCGGCTCATCTGCGCTGAATGGGCCGTCGAAGGGGTGTACGATGAAATTGCCGGCGTGTTTTCCAGCATGAAGAACCGCCATCAGGCCGGCCGGATGTACGATGTCAAGGACGTCATGCGGGTCCTTCTTGACCATCTGGCCGGCGCCGGCGAGACCGCCATCGGAGGAGAACTTGCGAACCTTCCGGACGCGCCCTTTATCGCCATCGCCCACGAACTTTCGCCGGCCCGGACCGCCGCCTTCATCGGAAGCAAAGTGGCCGGCATGGTCACGCGGCTGGGCGGCCGCACGTCCCATGCGGCCATCATCGCGCGGGAAATCGGCATCCCGTTCGTGTTCGGCCTGCCCTCCCGCAGCCTCAATCGCATCAAGCCGGACGACATGCTTCTTGTGAACGGCGGCGAGGGATCGGTCGTCGTCAATCCTCCGGCGGCGATTTCCCGCCGGTTTCGCGGCCGGCAGTCCGAGATCCGGAAGATCCGCAAAACCTATCAACGGATCGCCGCCCGGCCGACGCGCACTCGTGACGGCGTGGACGTGCGGATCTGGGCGAACATCGAAACGGAAAACGAAATACCGGGCGCCAAGAAGTACGGCGCCTGCGGCGTGGGGCTTTTCCGGACGGAATATCTCTATCTTCAGGATCAGATGCCGGACGAGCAGGCGCTGTACGAAGTGTACCGGAAGGTTGCGCGGGCCGTGTCGCCGGGTTCGGTGGTGGTCCGGACGATGGACCTGGGCGGGGACAAATTTCTTTCTCCGATCGAATTTCCGTCCGACATGAATCCGATGCTCGGCATGAGGGCGATCCGCCTGTGTCTGGCCCAGCCGAAACTCCTGATCCCCCAGCTTCGGGCCGCGCTCCGCGCCAACCTTCGACGCAACCTCCGGCTCTGCCTGCCGATGGTGAGCGCCGTCGAGGAAATTCTGGAGGTCCGCAAGTATCTGGACCATGCGGTGGAGGACCTCCGACGGAGCCGGACGCCCTTTTGCGCCCTGCCGCTGGGAATCATGGTGGAGGTCCCGTCGGTCGCCATCCGGATCGAGCGGTTCCTGCCGCACGCCGATTTCTTTTCGATCGGCACGAACGACCTCATCCAGTACACGCTGGCCGTGAGCCGCACGATGGAGCAGGTCGCGTATCTGTACCGCCCGCTGGACCCGAGCGTCCTCTGGCTGATCTCGCGGGTCGTCTCGGTATGCCGGGACAGCGGCAAGGAAGTGTCGCTGTGCGGCGAGGAGGCGAACAATCCGTTGATCGTCCCGTTTTTGCTCGGCGTGGGTCTCCGGGACCTCTCGATGGCGCCGCCGGCGATTCTCGAAATCAAGAGCCTCATCTCCGGCCTCGAAATCCCCCGCTGCCAGGCCATCGCGCGCCGCATGCTTGAATTCTCCACCGCCCGCGAGGTAGAACGGTATCTGCGAAGCGAGGTGTTCCCGATGCTTAAAACGATTATTCCGCACCATTACAGTTATGTGTCCCTCGAGAGCGAGCTCTAGGTGATCCCTCTGATCCCCGGCCGGTTTCACAGGAAAAAGGGCGCCGGCGATGCGCTCGTGTTCCGCCGCAAGGAGGGGACCGCCCTCCGGACCTCGCGGCTGGGCAATCTGCTGGTGTACATCGGTCCTCACCCCGACCATCCCCACCTCGCGCTGTTCAAGAGCGAGGAGAACCCCAACTGGTTTTACTGGGACGCGCCTGAAAACTTCGAGGCGCTCGACGATATCCCGGAGGAGAGCCGGATCGGCGGGTTCAGGGCGACCCGCCCGCCGGAGGCGCTGTGGGGTCGGAAGGAAACATGAAGAAGGGATTTTTCAATTCGATCTACCTGCTCTCCTTCGTCGCGTCCCTCTTCATCGTGCTTCCCCTGTCCTCATGGATCGGCGGCGAGCGGGAAAAAGTGCTGGAGGAGCGGAGCCGGCAGGAGGAGCGGCAGGCTGCGTTTTCCGTTCTGAACCGGCTCTATGCGCACACCGGCCAGAGCACCCTGAAACTGATGGACGAAGTCGCCCGGTCAGTGCGCCAGGCGAATCTGCAGCAGACGGATTTCCGATATGTCAGCTCCGGCCTGTACGATTGTGTCGAGCGGCCGGGCCAGACGGGCGCATTTCAGTTCCGGCTGGCCGAAAAATTTTCCGAAAATATTCTGGATGTCCCACCGGACGCCCTCACCATGAGCCGCGAGGAGTTCGCCGGGCAGGGCCGGGCGGGCGATCCGGTTTCCCACTACTGGATCGCGATCCCGTCGATCGATCAGCCATCGTCGATCGTGACGTTGGCGATCCGCGACCTCAAACACCGCGCGACCCTGGAGGAGAAGCGGATGGCGTTCTGGGGATCGGTGGCGATCGCCTTTTTGATCTTCTTCGCCGCGCTCTCCGCCGCGATGTTCGCCATCGTCCGCCGCCCCATCGGCCGGCTCCGGGAGGCGCTCTTGTCGGAGAAGGGCGAGATCGAGGTTCTGGCGCCCGACGAATTCGGCGAGTTCGGGTATCTGGTGGAGGCCATCCAGACCCACGTGCGCCGGACGCGCTCGTTCGTCGCGACGGCGGAAAACGTTGATCCCATCACGGGCCTCCTTTCGGGTCAGGCGGCGCTGGCCGCGTATCTGGAGGCGCACCAGAACGCGGACGAGGTCTGCGTCGTCTTTTTCAGGGCCAATTCCGCGAAGGAGTACGTCAAGACCTTTGGCCGGCTCTTCCGGGACCGGATTTTGAAAATCACCGGCTCCGTGGTCGCCACAGGCCTGCCCGTGGGCGCGAAACTCTTCGCCGTCCAGGATCATTTCCTGATGACGTTTCTCACGGAGTCGGCGTTTCAACAGTGTTATTCGGTCATCCAGAAGTATTTCTCCCGCGCCATCCAGCCGCTCTTTGAGAAGGGCGAAGCCTCCAAGGTCCCGCTCCTGACGCTGTCGGCCGTCGGCCTGTCCAACAAGAGCGCCGGGTTCGAAACGTTTCATGAAACCCTCCAGAAACTGCACGAGGACTGGGACAAGCTGGTGAACAAGCAGAACAGCGGCTGGGCCATGATGAATTCAGACGATCAGTGGGTGAAGGGCATCCCGGAGGAGATCGAGGGCGGTGAGACGGAGGTGATCCCGGAGGAGCCGGAGGCGTTGAAGGACCCGGTATTTGCGCGCAAGGTCTTCATCGTGAAACTGGCGTTCATGTTCAAGTTCGATCCCCAGAAGGCGTCCAAGCTCTACAAGATGGGCTACACCCGGCTCCCGGCGCTTCTGGACGACGGCATTCTCGAAAAAGTAAAAAAATTCGGCCCGGACGCCGCCGCCGACATCAAGGGCTTGATCGACCGCATCCGGATGGTTCCGAAATCCCGGCTCTATTACAACGAGAGCGATTTCAAACAGGTCTTCGTCACCGACATCCGCATGATCCGGAAAATTCCGAGGGAAATCCTGAGCCGGTGGTTCTCCGCCGGATTCCGATCCCTCGAGGATCTCGCCTATGTCGGCACGGACGATCTCCTCAAGATCGACGGCACCGCCGCGCGCGCGGACGTGCAGGCCGTGATCGATCAGGCGAAGCTTGCTGCGCCCCCGGCCGGCGCCGGCTGACCCCATGCCCGTCACGGAAGAGCAGTTCGAGTCCTGGATCCAGGACGTCGACACCGCCCGGGCCTCGACCGAAGACCGGTGGGAGGAGAATTTCGTCAAGCTGGCGTCGAGGAAACAGCTCGACTCGAAAGTCCTGGAGCTGGGCGACACGCCCCGCCTGATGGCCGACGTCCGGGACCCGGACGGCAACACACTCGTCCGGAAATACGACCAGCTCACCAAACCCGTCTGGCAGCGGCTGCGGTCGCGGGAAGACACCCCGCATGTGTATTTCATCTGCGAAAAACCGATCCGCGTCGTCGAGAGCATCAATCTCGAGTTCTTCAATTACGACGACTATCAGATCCTCGGGGCGTTCCTGGCGGAAAAGGGGAAGCAGAAGTCGGCCGGATACCTTTTTACCGAGGCCCTCAAATGCGAGACGGCGGATGCTTTCATCAACAAGGGCGTCTACCATTACCGGGCCGGCGACACCGGCGTATTCGACAATTATCGTCTGTCCAAGAAACATCTGGACAAGGGACTCGTGATGCTGCGGCGGATGCGCCTGCTCCCGCCTGATGAGTCGTTCCGGCGGAAAACCTGCCAAAAGGCGCTCGACGAAATCGACTTCAAGACCTCGGCCGGCCCCATCCGCTGGATCAAGGCCTTCGTCCGGCTGGTCACGTTTCACTTCGAGCCTGACATTTTCTACGTGGGCGCCGCGGACAGGAAGATTCTGAAGAACGGAGACATCCTGCGGTCCATGTTCGACACCATCGCCAAATACGAACTTCAGATGCTCAAGGACGCCGTCGAAACCTTTGTCTATTCGGTCAAAATCGAAATCCCTTCGGACTTTGAGGACGCCGTCGGGACGCTGGACGCCGCCGTGGCGCGCACGAAGGAGGCGAGGACAGAGGGGGAAGTGGTGGAACTGGCCGGCCCGATCGGAGAAATTTATGCCCGGTCCCAGCAGGTGGCGGCGCGACGGGATCAGGTCCGCACGGAGGCGAAGCGTGCAGCGGAGCTGTCCATCGTGGACCGGCTGACGGGAGAGGAGCTGGCGCAGATCAAGCGTTTGGACATGAGCTACTCCCTGAAATCCCCCCGGGAGCTGACCGATCTGGCCGAGCGCAAGGACCTCGACCGGACCACGATGCTCTGGCTCTACAAGGAGCGTTCTCACATCAAGATGATCATGGAGGCTCTCTATCACAATGCCGCGACGTCGGACGACCTGAAGCAGGAAATGGCGGTGCGGCTCGGTTTGGGCGGCAGACCGCGGTCGTTCTGAGGGGTTTCCGTTTCCTTTACATTTGTCCGGCTCCATCCTACACTTGAGAACTCATGGACACGATGGATTCCACGATTCTCGCGCCGCAGGTGATTGTGGCCGACGACGATGAACTGGCCTTGATGCTGCTGCAGGACGGGCTCAAAGGCATGGGATTTCAGACCGTCGGATGCAAGAACGGCAAGGAGGTGTTGCTTCTGGCGCTCAAGCGCGCGCCGGAGGCCATCCTCCTGGACGACCGCATGCCCGGGCTCGACAGCGTCCGGACCATCAAGCTGGTGCGGATCATGGAGCCGATCCGGGCCGTGCCGGTGATCCTCCTGGCGGAGACGCCGGACAGGGAGACGGTGGTGCGGGCCATCCAGATGGGCGCCAACGACTGCGTGTCGAAGGAGGGATCGATCCACGACATCAACCTCCGGCTTCAGCGCGCCATCAAGGCGCCGGTGAAGCAGCCCGCGCCGCTGTTCGAGCAGCTCAAGTATTTCTTCCATTACGATGACACGTCCCTGACGCTCGACATCGAATCCGAAATCACGACCGAAGCCGGCAAGAACATGGTGGAGTTGGTCCGGTCCCTGACCGGGCTCATGCCCGTCAAGTTCCTCGTGAATCTGGACAAGGTTCCCGCCATCGCCGCAAGCGGGATCGGCTACCTTTCCGACGTCAAGGACACGGTGATCAACTGCGGGGGCACCATTGCGCTGTCCCACGTCGATCTCAACCGCTACCAGCCGAACGTCCGGCGGTTCCTCGAGAAGTATTTCCAGATCGAGGTCCAGGCGGTCGTCGAGAAGAATCCGGGCTGATCCGCCATGGACCAGGCCGCGCCGTCCCAGTCCCAAATCGAATCCTTCATCCACTACCTCGTCGAAAACGAGATCGTCGACGCGGCCGCCGCGCGCCGCGCGCTCGAGGGGATCAGCCGGGTGGACCTGCGGATCGGCCGCGTGGCGCTCCTGGAGGGATTCATCTCGCCGGAGGAGATCAACAAGATCCTCTGGATCCAGCGGGAGGCGAATGACAGGAAGTTCGGCGAGATTGCGGTGGAGCTCAAGATCATGAAACCCGAAGACGTCCGCCGCGCGCTCGAGCTTCAGCAGGATGAGCTGTTCGCCTTCTGCCAGTCCCTCATCATCGACGGCCTGATCTCGCCGGGGACGCTCTACGCGCTCCTCAAGGGATTTCTCGAGCAGGATTTCGACCGGGAGATCGAGCAGCGCCGGAGGGACGTGCACGCGCGGATTTCAAAATCGATCCGGGACGTCCTCAAAAAAATATCCATCGTCGCGCCCATGCCCGACACCGTCGCGCGGCTCCTGTCGATGCTCAACGACCCCGACGTCGACTTGGACGAAGTGGCGCGGGTCATCAGCCTGGATGTGGGTCTGACCGCGATGCTCCTCCGGCTGTCCAATTCAGCGTTCTACGGCCTCAAGTCCCAGGTCACCACGGTGAACAAGGCGGTGACGGTGATCGGCACGAAGAAACTTCGGCAGCTCGTCATCTCCGCCGCCATGATGGACCGGTTCAAGAATCTTCAACGCGACCGGTTTCTCCGGTTCTGGGAGCAGTCGATGCGGGCGGCGCAGTGGTCGAAGGAACTGGCGCAGTTTGCGGGCAAGCCGGAGATCGACGAATTTTTTCTGGCCGGGTTTCTGCACAACATCGGCGAGATCGTCATTCTGCAGCATTTCCCGGACGAGGTGCGGCGGATCGAGGAACTGGCGCGCGGGGGCCGGCCGCCGCTGGAAAGCGAAGTCCAGGTTCTGGGATGCGACCGGGCCGATATGGGATCGTATCTCCTGTCGCTCTGGCAGCTCCCGCCCGCCGTCGTCCAGGCGTCCATGCTCGCGCACCACCCGCGGCTGCACCTCCAGCAAATGTCGGGCATCACGCCCGAGTCCAAGGTCGTCAACATGGCCGTCGCCATCGTCAATTGCGCGCCCAACGTCAACGCCTTCGGCCAGGGCATGCATCTCGGGCAGGTGGTGGAGGACTACAAGACCATCATCGCGATCGATTACCGGAACGTCAAGGAGATGCACGAGCGGGTCGAGAAAATCGTGCTGGAACTGATGAGGTGGTTCAGCGTTTGACGGGGGAGAGAAGGTCCCGGTAGGTTTCGTAGTAATGGATCGCGAATCCCGCGAACGAGGGGATTTTTGAAAGTTCGAACCGCGCCTGTTCCATCGCCAGCTTCAGCCGGTCCGCCGGCATCCCCGCGAACGTGACCTTCGAGGAGGGCACGAAAATCTTTTCCTTCAGCCGCCAGTAGCGCAGAGCGGCAGGGTCGATCCGCCTCGTTTTCGTCCACGCGACAAACGTGTCGAGGCCGCCCTCCGGCACATAATAAAACGCGCCGCTGTCGCCGCTCGCCCGGGCGAACAGGAATGTGCCGGCGGCCAGAACCGGCAGGCCCGCCTGGGCGTCCGTCCGGAAGGACCACTGGGTTTCGTCCGGCAGGCCGAACGTTTCGAGCCCGACGAAAATCGGCTTGCCGGCCTTCGCGGCATACTCGAGTTCTCCGCCGGCGTGCGCGATCACGCCGTCCGCGCCGTACGCGACCGTGCGGTAATCCATGATGCCGACGTTGTCGACGAGGTCGATGAGGTGGTCGCTGACGAGTTTCCGTTGGCCGCCGAATTCCACGATGAATTTCTCGTTCGTGAACTCATCCGGCGAGTCGAACCAGAACGGGACATCGCACCCGTACGGGAGGCCCGCGGCATGCGCGAGGTCACGGGATTTTTTGAGGATCAGAAGGAAATTCTGCAGAATCCAGTCGCGGCGGTACCCGCCGAATCCGGAATTCAAGTAGGGCTCGATGTCATAATGAAACGCGTAAAACCGCTCGATCGTGTCGGACTCGCGGTTGTACCGGATCACGTTGCGCATGGTCGCCAGGACGGTGTCGTGATACTCGGGCAGCGCAAACCGCGTCCAGCCGTCCATCGCATGGACTTTGACGCCCTTGCGGTTCAGCCGTCCGAGGAAGGGGCGCATGCGGCCGGCGTCGACGACCGACGCGCCGCCCGAATCGAGACGATCGGGCTCGTTGGGGATCTGGAGAAACAGGTGATCGATTTTTTCGCGCATCATGAACTGGAGAAGCGCGTTTTGCTCGGCCGGGTTCTTGAGGTACTTCGACGTCTCCCAGACCCATGTGGCCTGTTTCAACCCCTTCCCCCCTTGTGGGGGAAGGCTGGGATGGGGGGCCCGTAGCGGCGGCGGTTTCCCCTGCGCCGTCACAAACGCGAGAGTTTTTAGATAAACGGATCCCTGTTCTTCCCGTGACGCATCCAAGATCAATCCGGCGAGCTGATCCCGGCGGATGCCGTCCGGAAACGCCGTCAGCGGCACCCGCGCGAGCCGCCACTCCGTCGTGATCTCGCCACCCTCCACGAACGCCTCCAGCGGCCCGATCGGAAGCGCGTCTTCCTTCCGGTCCCAGTTCGCGTCTGAGATTTTCAAATAGATATTCTCCCCGCCCTTCTCGCCTCTTACCCAGAACGCCAGCTCTGAAAACGGCTCCGCGTTGAGAAAAACACGGCTGTCCGGTTCATCCCTCAGATTGTAAAAATGGGTCCACAGGCCGCAGAATCCCGTCGCGGCGCGGCTGTAGCGCAGCGCCAGCGCCCGCCGGCCGTCCGGCGTTGCTTCAATACCGCACAGAGCGCTCGAAGGCGCGCGCTGGTAGACGTTATAGTATCCGCCGAGGCTGTTTTGATTGCCCTCGTCGTAATGCGACACGAGAAATACGCCCCGCTCGCCGATCTCGGGCGCCCGGCTCCTGTAGGCGGACGCGGCCGGCCTGACCGGCGGAACTTTGCGGAGCCTGTAAATGTCGAGCCTGTCTTTTTTTTCATGGATCACACCGATCTGCCCGGCGCGGATTTCGGATACATCCTTGAAGCCCCAGTCGGCGAGCAGGATCTCCGTTCCCAGCACAGGATGCGGCACGTGTGATTCCGCGGCCGGCCGGTCGAAGGCCGTGCCGAGAAGGAAAGGAAGCGCGATAAAAATCGGAAGGATAACTCGCAGGGATCGGACGTTCATGGGCTCCAGAACAAATTGCCCGCAAATCCGCCCTCCAGCGCTTTCATCGCCAGGATCGCCCAGGCGGTGCCGATCGCCGACGGCGCCGGAGAAAACTGATGCTCGATTTCCCGGTCCGCGTACCGGATGCCGCCCCGGACGTTCATCTTCGGATCCAGCATATGGATCAGAATGTCCTCCGCCTCGCCGGGCTTGCCCAGCCGCGCGGCCGCGACGGCCACGCCGAGCGTCCCCTCGGACCAGGCCAGCTCAAATTCGTTCCAATCCATGCTCGGCTTGTTCGGGAAAAAATGATGCTGTGAAGGCGTGTCCTCGTAGACAGGCAAATCCAGATATGGCTTGTAGCCCAGAATCCCGTTCGACCGGTTGCGATACCGTCCGGCCGACTCCATGGCCGTCCGGGCGAGATCCCGCTCGCCCGCCGCTTCCAGAAACAGCGCGCCCCAGGACGCGCAGTCCAGTGCCTGGACCGTGTCGGGGCCGTCCGGCCTCATGCCCCTGTGGAACTGCCCGGTGGTTCGATCGAACATCTTGAGGAGGCCCGATCGTATTTTTTCGGCCGCCTCCCGGTACTTCGCCTGCTCGGTGATGTAGCCGAGGTCGCGCAGGAAAAAGAAGGCGTCGATATTATGCTCGGCGCTGCACCATACAACCTCACCCGGACGGTAGACTTCCTGAAGCGTCCCGCCTTCGGACGCGTAGATGTAGACGCCCTTGCCGCCGGTGACCAGCCCGTACCGCGGGTCGCCGGCGGATTGTATCTGCCGGCTCAAGACCGCCGATGCTATTTTTTCGGCGAACTGCAGGTAGTCGGCAAGGATGCGGTCGTCGTTCAAGGCATTGGGATTTTTCGCGAGCTCCGACAGAATGTAGTAACTGACCGCGTATCCCACCCAGCAGTTTGCGCCTGTGCGGATGATGGCGCCGTCGTTGTCATTTTCGTCCGGCCATGTGTTGTGGGTATTGAGCCCGAACCAGAGATCGCCGTCGGGCCGGGCGCTGCGCATCATGCCGTTGATGATTTTGGCCGCCTCCCGGCCGCGGCCGAGCATGGAGAGCGCGATCACGGACACGGCGTTGTCGTAGATGGACGAGCGGGAAAATGTGTAGCGGTAGCCGTGCGCGGCCGGAGACTGGTTATAGGAAAGAACGAGACCGCGGCGCTGATAAACGGGAAAAGGAATCGTCGGGTTTGGCACCATCTGGCCGATCAGGAACGCCTCGAGATCCGCCGCCTTTTCGGCCACGGCGCCCACGAGCGGTTTGTTTTTGCCGGAGGCGCGATACCGTTCCGTGACCTGCCGTTTGGGAAACAGTCTGGGCGGCGGCTCGGCGTCTCCAAAAACGGCGGTCGTGACGGCCGTCATGAAATCGGTGAAAATCTCGTCCGGCGCGCGGCGATCGGCCGCCCCCTGCCGGATCGAGAGGCGGAACATGAATGCGCCATCGGCCGACGTCTGGCGGGCGGAGTTTTTCCAGAAGAAGAAATAGTAGATGTGGTGAATTTCCCCGCCAAACTCGGCGCGTGTGTATTTGACCTGCAGATCATCCGGCCCGATCCGGATCGTCTTGTATTTCCGCTTCTCCAGGGACCAGCCGTCGTCGATGTAGCAGACCTCGGGGATGTGGAAATCGCTTTCGAATTTGCCGTAGACGACCATGAAATAAAGCTCAGCGCCGGTGGCGGAGTTCCGGTAAAACCGGGAACTCAGATAGGGATCCTCCCTGCCCTCAACCTCCTCGCCTTTCCACGCTCCCGCGGCGTACGGGATGCCGCCGAAGTTCCCGCTGTGAAACAGATGGGTTGCAAACGAAACACGGGATTCGTGACCGGTGTAAAAATACTGGTTGACGTCCGAGACATAGGTGTGAAGCCGCGCCTCTACAGGCGCCTGCGCGATCAGCAGGGCCATGGCATGAAAGACAAACCAGAAAGGCCCCCTTTTCATCGCCGTCGCCTTTTCAAAACCGCTCCGGCCCAGACAAGGCTTCCCAGCGCCATCAGATAGAAGATCCATGCAGAAGGACCGTGCCAGAATTTGACGGCCGTGTCGACTCCCCACGCCTGCCCGACTCCCAGCATGGCGGTCACGCGGAGGACGTTGAAGGCGATCGAGGAGACGATGGAGAAGGCGATCAGCATGAACTTGCGCGCAAAGTTCAGTTCCAACAGATGCGCGAGAAGTGCGGAGATCGCGAAGAGCACGATCAGCGATTGAAACCCGGAACAGGCGGCCGCCACGCGGACCGGGCCGTCCTTGAGATGCACCAGGGATCCTTCATGAGAAAGCGGCGCGCTCATGAGGGCCATAAGACCGAGAGACGCGCGCTGCGCGAACAACTGCAGGATGGAGAGAAACTCCGCATAAAAAGGAAAGGGCATCGTGAAGAGCACGGCGCAGTAGAGGCCGTCGACCCGCCGGGACACGCCGGGCGTCAGAAAACGGAGCAGCAGAATAGAAGTCAGCAGGAAGCTCGCCATTCCCAGATAGGGGCCCTTCCACGTGAGATAACAGCCCCACGCCACCACCGCCAGCGCCGCCCCCCATGCCGGGTGGCCGGCCGGGACCTGCTTCGGGGGCCGGAGTTTCTCGGCGATCCACCAGCCGGCGACGAAAAAAAGCGAGAAATCGTAGTACGGATTATCTACGCAGTTCCGCCCGTACCAGTAAAAGTCGTTTCTGAAAAAAACCGCCAGCCCCAGATGCAGGGCCGCGGCGGTCAGACTTTTTGCTGGCAAGTCCGGCAGCGTCTGGTCAGCAGGTACCCTCCACCGATGGCAGCCGCCCCGAGAATCATCCAGAGGCCTGGAAGTTCAGGGGCGCTGGGCGCTCCTTTTCCCTTGTCGCCACCCTTGTCGTCGCTCTTGCCCTTGTCGACACTCTTTCCTTTATCCGCGTCCTTTTCCGCATACACGATGGGCGCAACCGCAAACAGAACAACCGCGGTCACCAGGACCACACACACGATACGTTTCACATCTTCACCTCCTCTTCGAATATCACCAACTCCGGATAGATCCAGTTCAGGATCGTATCGATCGCGAGTTTATAGTCCATTATCCCGTCAAAATTCCAGGCTTTCAAGTCATATCGGTCCATATCCCAGAGCGGGCCGGTGGAGCCGTCCCAGTCGTCGCCGCCGGACAGGGTCGACCCGTTGAGGAGATTGCCGGTGGCGTTTCCCTTAATGCCATGCCCGCCGCCGACCCGGAGGGAGACCGGAACATGCCCGGGCGATGCCCGCGGGAAGGGGAACACATAGACTTCTCCGGGTACCGGCGTTGACAACCCGGAAAAAATGCGGATCCTTTTCCGCGGCGCGGCGTTCTTCCGATACACGACGATCATCGTCGCCGCAGCGGTCGAATACTTGAACTTGCCCGTCGGGTTGACCACGTCTGAAAGGATCCTGCCGACGACGACCTCCGTTTCGCCGGCGGGATCGAACGCGAAAATCTCGTGATAGAGCGTTTCCAGCATGCGCCTCTGATATCCGGCGGCGCGCCGGACGGGAACGGAAAAAACGGCGACTGAATCCACCCCCAGCCTGGCCGACTCGCCGGTTACGCAGATAAACCCGGCCACCGCTCCCTTTTGGACTTCCGGCGGAATCCGGAACGCACGCGTCGGATACAGCCGGTCGCCCGCCGGATGAATGAGCGACTCGCTCCCCACATGCACGGCGCAGCCGGGGAGCTCCGTGTCGTAGAGAACGTCAAAGGACAGCACGCCGTCGGCGCAGGCCGGGAGGGCGGCAAACAGAAGACAGACAACCGCCGTAATCAGTATTTGAATGTGAGGTATCCGGTCGCGAACCATGACACATCCCCGCTGAAATAGTCGGTGTACCGAAGCTCCGCCGTGTAGTCTGCGGAGTTTCCGATCGGCCCTGAGTAGACGAGATCGCCCTCGTGATAGGAATCATGCAGCGCGTTTTCATGTTCGTGCTTGTAATGCGCGTACGTGTAGATTTTCGTTTCCGGATCGTATCGGGACCAGAACAGCCGTCCGGCGTAGACGGCCGCCATCGGCGATGTCACGTGTTTGTAGGTCGCCTCAATCCCGAGTCCGGCCGGGCTGGAGAGCTTGCGGGTGAGTTTTGCCTGCGTGGTCTCCCGGGTGATCCGGCTCACGCTGAAATGCTCCGCCGTGAACTCCTCAAACAGCGTCCAGCCCGGCGCGATCTCATCCTGGTGCGAGACGTCGTAGGTGGTGAGGTCCCCGATTTTCAAATTGCCTGTGGTCTGGTCGGCGAAATAGTCGTCCTCCGAATAGAGGAGGGTCGTCCGCCGGCCCCGGCTTTTGTGCTCGAGGATCCCGTAGATGTCGCCCCGCCGGCGCTTGTTTCTGAGCGGGCTGAACGACGGCAGGTCCTGCTTGTACTCGTGCATGGCGCCATAGAGGACGGAATTGAGCGACGCGGACCATTGCTTCGCCCATCGCGCGGAAATGGACTCGCGGACGAGATCATAATTCCTGTCGCCGGCCCGCTGATCTTTTTCGATCAGATGCGCCTGGCTGCTTTTGACGAGAACGTTGTTGTCGGGCGAAAAATGATGCTGGTAATCCACGATGCGTTCCTCGGTGTACGTCTTATAGCGGACGGCCAGGTTCGGCGGGTCGGCGTCGTCGTAGCGGGTAAGCGAATACTTGACCCGGGCCTGCGGCGCGGTCATTTCGCGGATGACACGCATGCCCTCCTGCGCCTCCGCCGATTCCGGATCGATGGACAACGCCTTCTGATAATACTCCATGGCGCGCCCGCCCATGCCCGCGAACCGCCAGGTGTTGCCGAGGCCCACCAGCGCGGACACGTTGTCGGGCTCGCGATCGAGAAGCGTCTGGTACCATTGGACCGCCTCGTCCGTCTTGTCCTGCCACGAATAGAGCTTGCCAAGCGACAAATAATTGTTTTTGTTGTTGGCGTCGAGCTGGATGGACTTGCGAAGCTCGTTGGCGGCGTCCGCGAACCGGCGGGCGGAAGCGTACTGGTTGGCGAGTTCGCCGCGGGCCTGCGGCGCCTCCGGATTTTTTTCGAGAAACTGCTCGAGGAGTTGCACGGCTTCTCCGGATTTTCCTCTCTGGCCCAGAAGCCTCGCATGGGCCGTCACGATCTCCTCGTCCGATGGGAACGATGCCAGAAGCTCCGCCGAAAGCCTGAATGCGTCATCCATTTTGCCCTGCCAGCGCAGGACGTCCCTAAGACCCCTTTTGGCGTCTCCGTCCGCCGGCTGAATCTCGAGAATCCGCCGGTATGCATCCTCCGCCTCGCGCAGCCGCCCCGTCCAGGACAGGACGCGAGCCCGGACGTTGAGCGCGTCGGTGTTCCGGGGGTTCTTTTCAAGAATGGCCCCGATGACTTTCAAGGATTCGTCGTACTTTCCGTTCCAGCCCAAGGCGCGCGCAAGGTTGAAGCGGATGTCGTCGTTGGCCGGATCCAGTTCAAGCGCCCGGGCGTACAAGCGCTCCGCGTCCGGCAGCCGTTTCTCGGCCACGGCCTTTTCAGCCTCCCGGAGCGTCTTCGAAACGGCCGGGGACGCCTGGGCGCGGATCACCGCGAGGGCCTGCCGGTTTTTCGGATCATCCTTCAGGAGCGCCTTTGCAAGGTCGACGGCCGCCGCCGTGTACTCGTCCGGATGGTCCATGAGTTCCAGCCGCAATTCGGCCGCGAGAACTTCCACGCGCGTATACGCGGTCTTCTTGAATCTGGCCCCGTGATCGGCCAGAAACCGCCGAAGCTTGTCGTATCGCTCGATCCATATATAATTCTTGATGATCCCGATGGCGGCGTCGCCGTAGTCCGGCGCAAGTTCGAGCACGCGCGAGAAAAGCGCCTCGGATTTATCGTACTTCTTGCTCCAGAGCATTCCCAACCCGTAGACGACCATGACGTCGACATCGTTGGGATTTTCCGCCAGAAATTTTTCGGCCAGTTCCGCGACGCCCGCATAATCGCCCTTGTTCAATTTTTCGCGCACCCGCTCAAACGGCTCCTGCGCGCCGGCGGGTCCGGGCCAGAGGAAGAGGCCGGCCAGCAACAGGAGGATACCCCTGCTCATGACGTCGCCGGCGCCGGCTTGGCCCCGCCGAATCCCTTCCGCGTCATCACGCCCCACTCGTGGCCGCCGCCGCGGATCTTGTCGATGATGGCCCAGAACCGCCACCAGACGTTGAGCTGGCGGTAGCCGAAGTTTTCGATGACCGCATAGAAGATCAGCCGCGCGAGATGCGATATTTTCGGGTAGGTCCGAAATCCGATTTCCTCCAGGAGCAGCACCATGATGGACTGAATGATTCCGAGGACGACCGAGGCGAACGAAAAGAGCAGATAGAATTTCATGTTGAGATGTCCCGTGAGGATGCAGGCGGCGAAGATGAGGTACCCGAGGATTTCAAAGGGCGCGCTCAGCGTTTCGACGAAGAGATAGTACGGAAATCCGAGCATCCCGGCCGCGCCGTATTTCGGGTTGAACAGGATGCGCCGGAACTTGATCATGGCGTCGATCGTCCCCTTCTGCCAGCGCAGGCGCTGCCGGCGGAGCACTTTCAGATCCTCAGGAACTTCTGTCCAGCATACCGGATCAGGCGTAAAAACGATCCGGTAGGGCTCCCGGCGCTGCCGCATGAGATCGTGCATCGAAACCACCAGTTCCATGTCCTCGCCGAGGCTGCCCTTCCGGAATCCGCCGCAGTCGATCATCACATCCCGGCGGAACGCGCCGAACGCGCCGGAGATCACGAGGAGGCTGTTGATCGCCGACCAGCCCATCCGGCCGAAGAGAAAGGCCCGGAGGTACTCGACCATCTGGAATCGCGCAAGCATGGACTGCGGCATGTCGACCCCGACGACCCGGCCGAGCTTGACGTCGCAGCCGTTGACGATGCGGATCATCCCGCCGACCGCAATGACCCGGGAATCCTCGATGAACGGCCGGACCATTTTGAGAATGCTGTCCTCCTCGAGAATGCTGTCCGCGTCGATGGCTAGTACGTAGGGATTGCGGGCCGCGTTGATCCCGACGTTGTTCGCGTCCGCCTTCCCGCCGTTCTCCTTGTCGATCACCATGAGCTGCGGGTAGGCCGGACTGCGGTAGACGCGCCGGACCGCTTTGGTCGGAATGAGCCCCGGAACCTCCTCCGGGACGCTTCGGAGATCAAACGTGTCCCTCAAAACCGAAAGCGTCCGGTCGGGCGAACCGTCGCTGACGACGACGACCTCGAAATTGGGATAGCGCAGATTGAGGAGGTTCTTGACGCTCTCCGCGATCGTCAGCTCCTCGCGGTAGGCCGGCACGATGATGCTGACGGGTAGGTTCAGCTCGCTGTGAAAGAGCTGGCCGAGTTCGACGCTCGACTGGTGACGTTTCTGCCGGCGGTGGTGAATGAACGACGCGGAGATGATGAGGATCGTGATCGCGTTGATGATCAGAAAATACACGATGGTGATCCAGCCGAGAACCTCCAGAAAGCGCTCGAAGGCCTCCACCAGACTCAGGCCGCCACCCAGGACGCCCGCTGAAGAGCCCAGACGGCCGCGTCGCGGGAAGCGCTCGCCTGACCGGGACGCGCGGCGGCGTCCCATAAGAGGCGCTCGCCTTTCTTGCCGAACGCCATGAGCGCGCCCGCCGCGGCCTGTCGGACCGCAACGTCTCTGTCGCTGAGCAACTCGACGAGGTCCGGCGCCGCGCCGGTCGCCATGCACATCCCCAGCGCCTCGGCGGCGCCCTGCCGGATTTTTGGCGTCGGAGAAATCAGACACGTCCGGAGGACCCAGTCCGACGCCGGCAGGCCGATGCGCCCGAGCGCGCGGATGGCCGCGAATTTGAGCGTGTCGTCGTCGCCGCGCGCGACCGCCTCCAGGGCCGGCCGGGCCTCGACGACCCTGAAGTGTCCCATGATTTCGATCATGGGCTGGAGCCAGTTCGGCGCCACGCGGCCGGACAAGAACTGCCGGAGCGTCTCCATGGCGACGCCGGGGCCGAACTCGAGAAGCAGTTCAATGATTTTTGCCCGACTCCAACCCTTCTGCCGGCAGACGACCGCGACCACTTCACGGATGACCTCCGGATCGCCGAGCATCCCGATCGACCGGGCCGAGTCGTAGGCGACAAGGGGATCCTTGTCTTTCAGAAGGCCGAGCAGGGTCGGGATCGATTCGGCCAGCCCGGCGTAGCCGCACAGAAGCGCGGCCCGGGCGCGCGTCCAGCCGCCGGCGGATTTCAGGTCCTTCAGGAAAACGGCGCTGAGACCGGTCTCGTCGCAGAATTTTTTCAACCGCGCGCGCTGGCTCACCGGAATGCGAACCGAGAAATGACAGATCAATTGCACAAGATGTTCGCGATCGGCCTTTTTCAGCGCAGGGTAATCCGTCTTGTGGTCGCCGTCCGTCCCTGTCAGGAGACGCACCAGGATCGGCCGCCACACGGTCTCGATCCGCGCCTGCCGCCGGCGCTTCGAAAGAGACCGCAGTCTCAAGAAAAACAGATACATCACCAACGACGCGGCGACAAACAGCCCCATCCCCAGCGCAAACCCCGCCCACACCGTCTCGGCGCCGCCGCGCTGATAGGCCCAGCCGGTGAACGCGTCCAGGAGGCGATCGGCGCCCCCGCCTACTCCGGCCATTGGCCGTATTCGAGCCGGTCCAGAAACTCGATCGCGCTTTCATCTGCTTTCAACACGCCCGTGACGACGTCCACCGACTTGGGATTGCCCAAGGACTGCCCGAGCTGGCGCCGCCAAGTGGGAATGATCTTGCCTGAATCCTTGGAATCGGTGGCCGGCATCAAAACCGCGAACATCACCGGCTCGATGCGGGCGCACAGGTCGGTGGGCCGGGCCATGTCCAGGAGCTGTCTGGCCAGACCCGGCAGGCCCTGGTCGCTGACCGCGCCGCCGGTCATGGTCCTGAACCTCAGCAGGCCGAGGGAAAGCGGCATGTCCATCCGCCGGGCCACGGCCACCTGATGGTGCAGGCGCTCGATGAAGTGCCCGCGGTTGGTCAGTCCCGTGAGCTCGTCCACCACGGTGGTCGCGGCGAGCTTGGCGTTGCTTCGCACCAGCGTGGAATTAATGTGCGTCAGCTCCTTGATCTGCGCCCGGGCGCGGCGGAGGTCGTCGCGGATCTGCAGCGTGGTTTTCATCCGGGCCAGGAGTTCCTGCGCGTCGACGGGTTTTCGCAGAAAGTCCGCCGCCCCGAGGTCGAGCGCCCGGACGACGCTTTCGGTGTCGGCTTTCTCCGACACCATCAGGATCGGAAACGGATTCTCGCTGAATTGCATTCGCATCTGCCGGCAGACCTCGTACCCGTCCATGCCGGGCATCAGCATGTCAACGACGGCGATGTCCGGCCGGCCGGAGGTCACGGACTGGAGGAGTCCCAGCGCCTCCGGGCCGTTCGACGCGGTCCGGCACACAAAGCCGGCGCCCTCCAGCCGGACCCTCAGGATCTCAACGATGTCGGGGTCGTCATCCACCAGGAGCACGGTTTTTTTCCCGTCCTCCTGTTTCTCCGCGGGCGCCATGAGGTCGGCCTCGGAAAAGGAGAGGTCGATGTCGGCCTGGATCACCGAAGAGGCGAGGTCGCCGGCCGCGCCGGCCGCGGCGCCTGCATTGAGCGGCGCCTGCGACCCCGCCGCCGGCAGAAGGTCGGCTTCGGTGAAGAGGAGTTCGAGTTCCGACGAAGGTTCCGGCGGGGTCACTTTGACTCGCCGCTCTTGGGCGTCTCTCCCGCCGCCGCCTTTTTCTTCGCAAACTCGGCATCGTAAGCCTTCTTCAGGATCTCTTCCACCTTTTTTTTCTGAAACGGCTTGGCCAGAAAAAAGAAACTGCCCATGCCCGCCTGCGAGATCTGGTCGGCCGTGAAGCGTGCGCTGGTGATGATGAAGACCGTATCGGGATTGGTCGCGGCGATGATCTGGATCGGCTTTGCGCCGCCGCCGTCCGTCTGGTCGATGTCCACCGCCGCAAAACGGACCTTCGACTCTGTCAGGATCGACCGGGCTTCCACCGCCGATCCGACGACGCCCACGACCTTGTAGCCAGACTCCTCGATCTGGCTCTTGAGGATGTTCCGGTGAAATGCGGAGGCATCGACGAGGACGATCTGCTTCAGGTCGACGTCCTCCTCGATTTCCTCCTCGTCGTCTTCCTCCCAGTCATCCGGAAACTCGTAGAAATCCTCGCTGCCGTCGTCCAGCATGAAGAATTTCGGCTGTTCCTGCGGATCCATGTCGATCCCTCCTTCCTAAGCCGTCTTGCCCGCCGGCCCTGCCGGCGGCTTGGCCTTCGCGGCGGCCTCCTTTTCGGCGGCCTGTTTCTCAACGACCGCCTGAACATCGGCGATCGCCTTCCGGATGTAGGCGAGGAGCGGATTCTGTTTGCCCAGACCCTTGCCGAGAATCTCCAGCGCCTTCTGGAGGGCATGATCCGCTTCCTTCAACCGGTCGATGTTCTTGTAGAATAATCCCAGGTCCTTCCACAGCTCGCCGACCTTGATATGATCCTCGCCCAGCACCTTCGACCGCACCTTGAGCGTGCGTTTGAGGAGCGCCTCGGCCTGCTCGTTCATGCCGAGGATCCGGCAGACGCCCGACAGTTCCTGGTAGGCGGAGAGGAGCCGGGGGTGGTCCGGGCGGAGTTTCTTGTGCCAGATGTTGAGGGAATTCTCGTAGGACTCGCGGGATTCCGGGTAGCGGGACCGGATGCGGTAAAAGGCGCCGAGATTGTACTTGATCTCCCCCACCAAAGGATGCTCCGGCCCGACCTCCGCCTCGGCTTTGCGGCTGTATTGATTGAAATGGAGTTCGATCTCGAAAAATTTGTCCAGCTTCAGATACGCCTCCGCCAGAAGGCCAAGCGTCAGCGGGATCTGGGGATGGTCCGCCTTGAGCTGGCCGCGGTGGATTTCCAGCGCCCGCTCCAGAACGGGAATGGAGTCGCGCCATTTCGACATCGACAGATACAGGGACCCGAGCCGGGTCAGGAGCGCGCCGGTTTCGGGATGGTTCGGCCCGAAGGCCGCGTCTTTTTCCTTTTCCGCAATCTTTTTCTTCAGATCCTCCTCGTAGGCCTTGGCGTTGGCCCGGAGGTTCGAAGTTTTATTCATCGTCCTGTGAAGGTGGCCATGAGGTTGGCCATGTTGGCGTCCACCCGTTCGGCCATTTTATCCGGATTGAAATTCTCGCCCAGCTTGAGCGGCCCCCGGTACCGCTTGCCGAGCTGATCGAGCTGCTCGGAATAGGCGAACGCGTCCAGCTTCGGGTCCAGCTCGCTGATCGTCGAGGCCATATGCACGATGTAGACTTCGTCGGCGAGGTTGGGCGTGTTGAGGAGCAGTTGGAAATCGTGATGGTGGAGCATGGTGCTCTGGATCGTGGATTTCGGCAGTTGCCACAGATTGAACAAAAATCCGCCGAGGTCGGCGTGGTTCCCGCCCAGCACCGCCTTCTCGGCGTCGATCGGCTTCTTGCCGGCGGCCAGCAGTTCCTCGATTTTGGTCTGCATCGGCCGGAAGTATTGATACATGAGAAGGTATCCGATGTCGTGCAGCAAGCCGCACACGAACAGCTCGTCCGCTTCCGCCAAACGCTTGTGCTCGCCGACCTCCTTGCTCCACTGCGCCGTCCGGATGGCGTTTTCCCAGAATCTTTGCGCAAACTGCGGCGGCACCGCCTGGAACTTCTGCATGACCGCCGCCGCGATCACCAGTTGCCGGAGCTTCTTGATGCCGAGCACGACGAGGGCCTTGGTCACGCTGGTGATTTTGTCGCGAAGCCCGTAGAAGGCCGAGTTGACGACGCGGAGCATCGTCGAGGTGAGGCCGGGATCGAGCGAGAGAATTTCGCCGACCTTGTCGAGATTGACCTCCGGGTCGTCCAGCATGACCACGGCGCGCTGGGCGGTGGCGGGCAGGGGCGAAATTTCCTCGATGTTTTTCAGTACCGTGCGGACCTGCCGGTCAAGCCCGATTTTTTCCTCGGTCGGCGGCGGATCGGGTTCCTTGGCGAGCTCGGGGTTGGTTCCAAGGAAGGTCTTGATATGGCCGATGATTTTGTCGGTGGTCGTGAGCTTCTGGGTGACGGCGGCCTGGGCAAAGAGGAAGAGGTCGTCTTTCTGGAGTTTCAGGAGCAGGCCGATCTGCTGCGCGTTCATGAGATTCAGCCGGCCCGCGCACTCGCCGAACATCCCGCCTCCGCGCGACTGCTCGAGCAGGATGGAGTTGATCTGGTCGGGCTGAATGAATCCGCGAAACGCGCCCAGTTGACCGATCCGCCGGTCGAAGGCGCTCATCTGCCGCACCGCACGCAACACGTCATCCTGGGCCATGATGTTGGTGGCCCGAAGATACTGGATGAACTTCTGTAATTTGGCCAGACTCATACAGAATGTATATAGCCTTTCTTCATGACACGGGCAAGGGGTCTTGAACTTCAACGGCGTTCGTCCCGGCGGCCTTCAGGTCCCCCCAGCGCAGCCGGGCGCAAGGGATGCCCCGGGGCGCCGGGGCGGTCAGGGCCAGCAGCGCGCCGTGGAACCGGATCGATCGATCCGTCGCCGCCGGCGACCATGTGTGGATGAGCCGAATGCGCCGGCCGCGGAGGGTCGTCGTGTAGACCATCGAGGGGGCCTGACCCATGGTCGCCGGCAGGCGCGGTATCGGCTGAATCTCGATGCCTTCGTAAGTAACTTTCAGCCCGACGATCTCCTCGACGAGGAGCCTCGAAAAAATGGCTGCGGAATTGGTGTGAAAATCGTTCATGCTCGCGCCGTCGTTTTTGGGGCCGATCCCCCATGAATTCGGAATATAATTGATCCCGCGGTTCTGCCGCGCATGGAGGGCGCGGTTGATGGGAAGCGTCTTGTCGACAAACTCGTTGGCCTGCTCCCATCGGCCGATTTTGTAGAGCGCGTCGCACAGAAACATCCCGGCATGGACATAGGGGCTGGCGTTTTCGGCGCCGTCGAGATTGCCGATCCGGCCGATCCGCAGTTCCTTCGAAAACCGGTTGAAGGGGACGCTGAAGGTTTTGAATCCATAGGGCGAATCGAGCGCGCGCGCGTCCCGGCCGATCGCTTGCTCGAGACGGTCCGCATGCCCGCCGGTGGACCGGTGCCTCAGAATTCCGCTCAACACCGCAAACGCCAGCGGCGTGGCGCTCACGCGATTCGCCAGAAACAATCGCCGGGCGGACTCGGGCAGCCGCCGTAGTCTCCGGCAGGCCGGGTCGATCCAGCGCCGGTGCAGCTTGTAAAGCGTGCGGCCCTCGGCATCCCGAAACGGCGACGCGATCTCCGTCTTCACGCGGCCGCCCAGCGCCCGGGCGAGTTCCCGTTCCGTCACCACGCCGTCCGAATCCCAGAATCCCCCGACCGTCCGGCCCTCCGGCGTGTAGCCGTGGATGATCCGAACGCAACCGTCCGGAGACATCTGAACGAGGCGCCGGATAAACGCGCGATGCAAATCGTTCTGGAGGCGGCGGTAGGATGCGGTTTTTTTCGAGAGGCGTTTCCCCACCGAGGTTCTGCGAACAGCATCAGGAAGATGCCGGTGGAGTTCCTCCATCGCGCCGAGCGCCTGATAGAGCTGTTCGAGGACCATCGTGCTGTTTTGAATGAGCCCGATGGCGTCGTTCCAGTCACCGTCGCGGATGTTCACGAGCCCGCTTCGGGGATCACGGTTCGACACGACGTGGTCGACGTTTTCGATCAGGTGGTCGAGGACCGTGCTGTTCCTGGGAGAATCCTCGACGCGGCCCGTCCGGCGCGCCGGGTCCCAGTCGCGCAGCCTCTTGTATCCGGCGCGTTCCGTCAGAACGTCAAAATCTCCCGTGCATTTCAAATAATGAGGGATCAACATCGTCGACAGCCACAGGCCCGAATCCATGAAGTATCTCAGATCGTACGCGCCGTCGAATGAATACTGCCGCGGAAACCGGCCGTCCTCGAACTGTTGGCCCGAAAGCTCCAAAATCATGCGCCGGCCGGTGGCGGCATCAAAATCGACCGCGGCCGCCCCCGCCTGCGCCTTGTCCCGGACGCCCAGGAGATAATTCCAAAATAGGCGAAACCGGCTTCTGATCCTCGCGCAACCGCTCACCTGCTGTTTAAGCCACGCGTGGGAGCAACTGAAGGCGCGGCTCGGCGCATCCAGCCTGGCGCCGCCGTACAATCGCCCCGCGCGGCGTTCCGATTTGGCGATGTTTCGATCGACTTCGCCCGCCGTCAGCCCCCGGTTGAGATGGCGTTGTGCGCCCGCCGGCGACGGAAACGCCCGCACGGCGTAATGCAGATCGGCCGATCGGCCCGGCCCAAGAACCATCTGGTCCTCCGTGTGCGCGCAGGCCGGCGCAACGAATCCGGAATGGGCCTGCCGCACGATTTCCCCCGGCCCGACGGCCGCCGGATGCGCGGCGCTCCGGTCCATGCCGCCGTAATAGGCGAGGGTCGACGTATTGTCGCAGTGCCGGCTGCCTCGAGGGAAACAATACCGGATGGCGCAGGCAATTCCCTCTTCCGTCGACCGGATCAGAATTCCCTTTCCGGGGACAGCCCATCCTTCGTGCCACCAGGGACTTTCGGCGTTGAACGAGAACCCGCGAGTAAGCAGGGGAAGGAAGAAAGAAATCAGGCTCACGCGGATCGGCCGCCCGGAAATATTCTGCGCGCCGGCCGACAGCAGGAGTTCCTCGCCATGAAGTCCGAACCGCAGACCGACCCGGACCGCGGGCTTGCCGGCGAATCCGAGTTCCCGCGCGTGCCAGGCAAGACCGGTTGGCGTAAACACGGAAATGTTTCTGAGCGTCGCGCGGTCCATCTGCGCCGTTCGAGGATAAAGGATCGGACCGGACAGGAGGCCGCGCGGCGTTCGGCCGGCGGACTCGATCCGAACGTGAAAATTGACCGGCGGATCCTCGCGGACCTGCGTGTCCCAGGGCGACGTCTCCTGAAAGACCGTCACGCCGTCCAGTGTATTGAACCGAACGCGCTCGCCGGTGAAAATCACGTAACTGGGAGTTTGGGGATCGTAATGAACGACGCGGCTGTCCGCAAGCGGCGCGCCCGAAGACCGGTCCACGATCAGCTCGCCGGTCGGCCCGAAATGGTGATGGCTGTCCACGCGCGCACAGTTCTTGAGCGCGAGGTAATCGCCAATGGTTTCCCAGAATGCAGTTCTCACTTCCTCCCCCCTTGTGGGGGAGGATCGAGGTGGGGGGTTACAGGGGTTACTGTGGTTACTGTATTGAAAATCATCTCCATCACCGCCTCTGTTTCCCGCATGACCTGATCATTCCAGACGCGGATTACCCGAAACCCCTGCGATTCGAGCCATCGGTCTCTGGCCTCGTCGTATTCGGTCTGCTCTGCGTGCTGTCCGCCATCCAGTTCGACGATCAGCCTTTTTTCAAAACAAACGAAGTCCACGATGTAATTCCCGATCGGCGCCTGTCTCCGGAATTTTTGGCCTTCGATCTGCTTCAGACGCAGGCGGCGCCACAGCAATTTCTCGGCGTCTGTCAGGGTCTGGCGCAGTTCTCTGGCTCTGAAAACATTCTTCTTCAAAACACCGACCCCCCATCCCAGCCTTCCCCCACAAGGGGGGAAGGGGGGAGAACACAGTGAAAAGAGAGCGCTACCGCGTCCAATCGATTCGATTCACGTTTTTCAGAAGAATCGCGCCGGTGCCCAGGGAGGCGGTGAAGGCCAGGAGGCCTCCCGCATACCGGCCGATGCACAGCCAGCCGACGCCGAAGAGCGCGAGGTACACGGTGACTACGCCGAGCGCCCAGCTCCAGATCCGGAGGCGGTCGATGCCGCTGCCCTGAATGTCCGGGCATAATCGCCGGATCGGACCCCAGGCGCCGCCCGGGCGGACGCGGCGGTAGAACTCGACCATGTGCTCCTGCGGCACCGGTTTCGTGGCGAACGTGACGATAACCCAGACCACGGTGGAGACGCCCATGATGATCATGAAGCGCGCCGGATACAGGTGATCGCCGTCCATGAAGCCGGTCAGCCGGAACGTATTGGACAGGATGAGAGACGTTGCGAGGGCCGAGATTTCCGACCAGGCGTTGATCCGCCACCAGTACCATCGCAGGACGCCCAGAACGGCCGCGCCCGATGCGATTTCGCTCAGATACAGCCACGCGCCCACGATCGAGTCCATCTGCCACGCCATCACGCCGCCCAAGACCGTCATCGCCACCACGAAAAACTGCGACACGATCACGTAGTGCCGGTCGGTCGCGGCCGTTTTGATGAATCGCCGGTAGACATCGTTCATCAGGTACGACGCGCCCCAGTTCAGGTGCGTGGTGATGGTCGACATGAAGGCCGCGAGGAGCGACGCGACCATGATGCCGATCATGCCGACCGGGAGAAACTTGATCATCATCTTGGGATACGCCAGCTCCGGGTCGGGCAGGTCGGCGAAATAGACGATGGAGGCGAGCCCCACGACGATCCAGGGCCACGTTCGGACCACGAAATGCGCGATCGTGAACCACAAGAGCGCCAGCACGGCATGCCGCTCGTTCGCGGTGGCGAACAGCCTCTGCGCCAGAAAGCCGCCGCCCTGGCCGCCCCCCCACCACTGGATGAGGATGAAAAACAAAAACGTGTAGAGCGCCATATCGCCGGTCGCGAAGTTCGGCAGGAAATTGAACACTTGATCCGCCGGCGCCAGGGGCGACGAAAGAACGGCGCCGGCGTTCGACGACAGCGCCGCCTGAACCTTCCCGGCCAGCGCCGCGGGGCCGCCGGCGTCGGCCAACACGAAAATCATGAGTGAGATCGAACCGAACATGGCGAGCGCGAACTGGAAGAAATCGGTGACGACCACGCCCCAGAGGCCGGACATGACCGTGTAGATGAAACTGACGCCGACCAGGAGTGGGATCGCGACGGCCTTGCTCCAGCCGAACGTCTCGACCGAAATCTTCTGCATGCCGAGGATGACCCAGCCCATCGTGATGCCGTTGGCCAGGATCGACAGGTACAGCGCCTGAAACAGGCGCAAAATCGCCGCCGGCCGGCCCGCGTATCTCAGCTCGATGAACTCCACGTCCGTCATCAGGCGCGACCGCTGCCACAGCGGCGCGAAGAAAAACATGCAGAGCATGAATCCCATCACGCCGCACCACCAGTACCAGTTGCCCTGAAATCCCTGGGTCCGGACGATCCGCGCGATCGCCAGGGGCGTGTCGGCCGCGAAGGAGGTCGCGACGATCGATGTGCCGGCCAGCCACCAGGTGAGCTTGCGGCCGGCCACGAAATACTCGACGACGTTGGCGGTGCCGCGCCGGGCGAAGTACAGGCCGAGGCCAAGCGTGATCACCATGTAAAAGGCGATGATCGACCAGTCGATCCAGCCGAGGATCATGGACTGGGCCTCATGCGATCAACGACGCCACGATGTCGTCCGCCTTGGTCAACTCGGCGTCGACATTGTCGAACACCGTGTTGATGTCCGATTGGACGATGTTCAGAATCTTCATGGCGTTCAGAGACAATTTCGGCGTCCCGGCCTCGCCCGACGCGCCGAACCGGATCTTGCGGGCCACGTGATCCCCCACGTGGACCAGGGCGGCGAGGGTCTGGTTCAGCTCGGCCAGTTGCGGGTGGGGATAGTACCGGATGCTTTCTTCAAGATGAAGCGGCAATTTCCATTTTCGGGCCAGGAGCGCCCCGGCCTCGCAGTGGTCCAGCCCGAGAACGGCCCGCTCGGTCTCCGCCAGCGTCTTTTTTTCCTTCTTCGCCTTCTGGATGGCCTGGACAAACCGGTCGTGCAGGTACTGGTCGAACACGAGCTTGCCGATCCCGTGCAGAATGCCGGCCACGAGGCACTCCTCCGGCAGCGGATACTTGATCCGCGTGCCGACCATGTTGGCGATCACGCCCGTGCCGATCGAATGCTTCCAGAACTCGATCAGGTCGAATTCCTTTTCCTTCCCGCCCTCCAGGCCGAAGAGCCGGACGACCGAAGCCGACAGCGCCAGGCTTTTGACGGCGTTGAACCCGAGGATCACGACGCCCTGGCTCACGGTCGAGATCTGCCGGGGGAATCCGTAGTAGGAGGAATTGACGATCTTGAGGATGCGGGCGGTCAGCGACTGGTCCAGGCTGATCTGGCGGGTCAGCTCCTGCACGTTGCTCTTCGGATTCTCCATGACTTCGAGAATCCGCGCAATCACCGCGGGGAGCGTCGGGACTTTTTCTATGCACTGAATGATTTGCGTGACCGCCTCCGGCGCTCCGCCGCTGGTCCCTTCGGTTGTCGCTGCCGAATCAGCCATAGACCGGTGACGCTATATTAATATGGAGGAGAAGTAAACCTGTTTTTTATGACCTTGGGGTAAGGTACACTCTCGCCGACATGAACCTCAACGTTCTTGTGGTGGACGACGAAGCGGATGTGTGCGAGGTCCTGAAAGACGGCCTGAAGGTGCACGGGATCGGCGTCACGATCGCCCGCGACGGCAAGGAGGCCGTTCTTCAGGCGCTCGTCAAGGCGCCGGACGCCGTGCTCATGGACATCCTTATGCCCGGGCTGGCCGGACTCGACGCGCTCGGCCTGTTCAAAATCATCGAGCCGATCCGGACCGTGCCGGTGATCATGCTGACGGCGTTGAAGAGCAAGGAAGACATTCTGAACGCCATGCGGGCCGGTGCGGCGGATTACATCGGAAAGCCGTTCGACATCGCCGACACGGTGACCCGCCTCCGGCGGGTCGTGGCCCGGCCCGCGCCCATGACATTTCCCGTGTTCCGATATCTGTCGTATCGCGCGGGATCGGACGGCCGGGGCCTGCGGCTGGAACTCGAAGGGGATTTCTCAGAAGACGCGGCGGAGGATCTGGAGGTCCTGATCCGGGCGCTGTTGCCGCTGCAGCCGGTCCGGATCGACCTCGATTTCGAGAAAGTTCCGAACATCGGCGACCGGCTGGTTCCGAATCTCGTCGCGGTCCGGGACATGGCGGCGGCCCGGGGCGGTAAAGTTCTGGTCGCGAATCTCGATCCCAAAAAATACCGCGCCGCGGCCGTGTCCCCCATCCGAAACATCTTTCCGGCCGTCCCGGCGCCGCCGGAAGAACCTGTGCGGTCCACACGGGCCTCGAAAAAAGTGGACGCCGTCGCAAAAGACATCGACGAACAGATGTCCCAGGTCCTTTCGCGCCTCCCCGGACTCCGCTTCGATTTCAAGCTGCGGAACGAACTGTCCGTGCTCGAGCTTCAGGGACAACTGACCGGGGACACCAGGAGCGAAGTCGAGAAGGCGTTCCAGGCCGTCACGGAGGCCCACGCGCACGTGATGGTCGTCATCGAGAAGGCTTCCCAGTTCGACGCGCGCGGCATGCTGCACTTGGTGGAAAAAATCACGGACACGAAAAACCGGGAGGGACTGAAAGTCTACGTCGTTTGCCGCAATCAGGAGCTGCAGGTGGCCTACCGGAACGCCCGTGGGCATCTGGTGGCCGGCATCTACGACGATCGCGACAAGGCGCTGTCGTCGTTCCGGGCGTCCGGGTGATCCCATGATCCTTGATACGGGAATTTGACACCCGGCCAATCTTCGTTTACTATTGAGCCATGAGTAAATCCGTCAACGTCCTTGTGGTGGATGACGACCGGGCCGTCTGCGACGTGATCCGCCGGACGCTCGAGGCGTCGTTCAAGCCGGTGTCGGTCAAGGTGGTCTATGACGGGGTGAGCGCGGTGGAGTCCCTGGACGAATCGCTCGATCTCATTGTCCTCGACCTCGGATTGCCCCAGCTTCGAGGGGAGGGCGTTTCGCTCGCGAACGAATTGAAAGGCGCGAACGCTCCCATCCTGATCATCACCGGCGAGCCGAATCCGGACCTTGAGTTCATGGGCGACATCAACGTCATGGGCATTCTGAAAAAACCGTTCGACCTGAACGACCTCGTCAAAGCCTCAAAGACCATCCTGTCCGGCCGGGAATATTCCGGGAACTGACGCCGCTTGGGGATGGGCATGGAATCCGATACGATCGCCCAGGGCGAGGAACGATTTCAGAATCTCCTTCAGGCGATCCCCGACATCATCTACAAGATCGATCCGGCCGGCCGCTTCGTGTTCGTCAACGACTCCATCCGGAGGCTCGGCTATGAGCCGGCGGACCTGATCGGAAAACATTTCAGCGAGATCCTCCACCCCGACGACGTGGCCCGGGTCAGCCGGGAGAACGTGCTGCCGAAACTTTCCGGGAAGCTGACGGGCGACGACCAGGCGCCGAGACTCTTTGACGAGCGCCGGACGAGAATGCGCATGACGAAAAATCTGGAGGTCCGCCTGCGCCCGAAAAACCGGGCCGACGTCAAGTTCGGCGAGGTCTTCGCGTATGGCGAGATCATCTCCACCGGACAGTTCGACCGCGACATCCGGAACCACAACAAGACGTTTCTGGGTACCGTCGGCATCATCCGCGACGTCACGGACCGAAAAACCATGGAGGAAAAGCAGAAACGCCTGCAGGAACAGCTCATCCAGTCCGAGAAACTGCGGGCCCTCGGCGAAGTCCTCTCCAGCGTCGCGCACGAACTCAACAACCCTCTCACCGCCATCATCGGCTACGCCCAGCTCATGCAGTCCGCCGAAAACATCGAGTCGTGCCGCTCGGACCTCGACGCGATCCGGCAGGAGGCCAAACGCTGCGCCGACATTGTCCAGAACCTGGTCGCGTTCGCCCGGAAAAAGGGATTCCGGCGCGAGCCCTGCCGGATCAACCAGCTCATCGCCAATACGCTGAAGTTCCGGTCCTATCAAATGACGGTCGACAGCGTCCGCGTGTCCGTTTCGATGGATGACCGGATCCCCCAGACGATGGCGGATCCGAACCAGCTCCAGCAGGTCTTTCTGAACATCGTCAACAACGCGCTGGACGCGATGAAAAAGTCGCAGGTCCGGAGGCTGGAGGTGACCAGTCACCTGGTCGGAGAGATCATCCGGGTTTCGTTTGCGGACAGCGGCTGCGGGATTTCGACGGAGCATCTGGGCCGGATCTTCGAGCCGTTCTTCACGACCAAAACCGCCTCCGGCGGCACCGGACTCGGCCTCAGCGTCTGCTACGGCATCGTCACCGACCATGGCGGAAGGATCCGGGCCGAAAGCGAGCCCGAGAAGGGCGCCACGTTTGTCGTGGAACTGCCGGTGGTGGCGCCGCCCCTGTCCTACGAATTCTCGCCGCAGGACGCGGAGGAACCGCGGAAAGCTCCGCAGGCGGCGGCGGTCCTCGTGGTGGATGATGAACGTTCGTGCCTGGATGTCTTCGAGCGCTATCTCCGGCAGGTGGGCTGGTCGGTCCAAACGGCCGACACCGTGGGCAAGGCCATCGATCTCCTGGACCGGACGAAATTCTCCTTGATTGTCTCGGACCACAAAATGCCCGGGCGGGGCGGGGAGGAACTCTATGAGCACGTCGCCCGCCGGCACCCGCGCCTCCTGGACCGGTTCATTCTGGTCTCGGGCGACGTCATCAATCCCGCGTCGCGGCTGTTCATTGAAAAAAGCCGCGTGCGGGTACTCGAAAAACCGTTCGCGATGGAAAAACTCTCGGACCTGATGTCGGAGGTGCTGGAGGCCTGAATTCCGTCACTCGAACTTGAACATCTTTTTCATCTCTTCCGTCTTGTCCCGCACCGTCACCGCGATGTCCTCCACCACCAGATTCTGAAGCCCGAGCCGGGCGCGGTAGGGATCGGCCAGGGACCCGATCTTCGCCATGTACTCGTAGGGGTCGATGTCGGAATCGAGGCCCGTGAGCGTTGCCGCGAGATGCACGATCATGGCCTCCGGCTTGATCGACTTCATCTGCTCGATCTGGCCGATGGGATAATGGTGGATCATGGCGCCCTGGATGACCACGGGCGGGAACTGCCAGATTTCGAACAGAAACGACCCGATGTCCGCATGGCATCCTCCCAGAACCTGCCGCTCGGCCACCAGCGGATCTGTTCCGGAAGATTTCAGTTTCACGATCTCCTCATGTTCCGCAGGGAAATGCTGGTAGATCGCGAGTTCCCCCACGTTGTGGATGAAGCCATTGATGAACAGCATGTCGACGTCCGGTATTTTCAGAAACGTCCCGACTTCCTTGCACCACTGGGCCGCGGCAATGGCGCGGTCCCAGAATCGCGCCGCCTCCTCGGGCGGGATGTCCTTGAATTTCTGCATGACGCCCGCCACCAGCACCAGTTCCTTCACCTTCTTGGTGCCCAGCACCACCAGCGCCTGGGTGACCGTCTTGGCCTGTGACCGCAGTCCGTAAAAAGCCGAATTGACGATGCGGAGCAAGGTCGTGACGAGTCCCGGATCGATCGTGATGACCTTGCCGACCGCTTCCATGGAGGTCTTCGGATCGTCGAGCATCTGCGACACTTTCGTGACGACGCCGGGCAGCGGCGCGATGCCCTTGATCTTCTGCAGATTCTTCCGGATGTCGCCCTTCAGGCCGGCGGGCTTGCCGTCGCCCGGTCCCGCGCCCGCCGGCGCGGCGGCCTGCGCCGGCAGCGCCGCCATGAACGGCTTCAAAAGCCCCACCATCTCCGGCAGAGTCGCGACGCCGGCCGAGACGGCGGCCTGCGCGAACGAAAACAGTTCGTCCCGCTGCAGCCTCAGAATCTCGTCGCCCTTCGTGTTGTCGATGTATCCCATCTCGACCGCCAGCTCGATGAATTTCTTGTTCACCTGCGTCTGGGACAGCATGACCTTGCTGACCTGCTCGGGCGTCAAAAACCCGCGCAGCATCGCAAGCTGGCCGATCCGCCGGTCCAGTTGCTGCATGGCCTTCACCGCGCGGATGATCTTCTCCTGTTCCATCAGCTTGTTGGTGCGAAGGTGGGCGATAAAGGTCTGGAGCGTCTGGATGTTCATCGCCGTTCATATAATTCTGTTCCAATCCCAAAGTCAATATGATACGAGGGGGGCCGATGATCGCGGAAGAGGAAAACTTGGACCATGCTCCAGCCGTGGAAAGCGCCGCGGCGCCAACCCGCGTCCTGGTTTTGGAGGACAACGACGACGGCCGGGAACTTTTGGTGGAGGGCCTGCAGAGTTCCGGCTGCGCGGCGCAGGGCGTAAAACGCGGCCGGGAGGCGGTATTGTCCGCCCTGCGGGACGCGCCGGATGTCCTGCTGGTCAATCCGGCGGCCTGCCAGATGGATCCCGTGCGGCTCCTGAAAATGATCAAACTGCTTGAGCCGCTCCGCCGCCGTCTCGTGTTTGTCATGCTGGACCTGGCGGACAAAGACGAGGTTCTGCGGCTGGTCCAGGCGGGCGCGGACGGGTGCGTGTCCAAGGACCTGTCGGTTCATGCGATCTACCTGAAACTCGCGCAGAGCCTCAAGCAACCGCGCGCGCCGGCGCCGACGCCGTTTGAACATCTTCGTTTCTCCGTACAGGCCGAGGGAGACACCGTCACGATCAGCGTCGAATCGGAACTGTCGGGCCCCTGCGCCAAGGAACTCGTGGCACTGGTCCGAACGCTCATCCCCGTCCAGCCATTCGCGCTTGTTCTGTCCCTGGAAAAAACGCCGGCCATCGCCACGAGCGCCATCGGTTACCTGTCCGAAGTCAAGGACACGGCGAAAGACTGCGGGGGGACATTCGTGCTGGCGCGCTTCGACGCCTCGAAATATCTTCCAAACATCCAGCGGGTGATCAAAACGAATTTCCAGATCACCCCGAATTGAAAATGGCCATGATGTTGCCGACCGCCGCGGAGATCTGGTCATGGGCCGTGCCGGCGTCCAGCGTGGAGAGGCCCTGCAGCGGCAGGCCCCGGTAGCGACCGACGGTTTTGTCCAAAAGTTCGTGGAATTGAAAATCATCGAACGTTGACTCGATCCCCGACAGCGCCCCCGCGAGGTGCACCACCAGAACCTGGGACTTGACGTTCGGCATCGCCGACACCACGCTGAGATCGTGGTGATGCAGCATGGTGGACTGGATGATTTCGGCCGGCAGCTGCCAGAGCCCGAACAGATAGCCGCCGAGGTCCGCGTGCGTCCCTCCGAGATGCTCGCGCTCGGCTTCGAGGCGGTCGGCGCCGCCCGCCGCCTGCGCGTCGACGGCCGCCGCCTCCGCCCGGAAATACTGCTGGACGAGCAGCTCGCCGACATTGTGGAGCAGGCCCGCCACGAACAGCTCATCGGCCTCGGCGAACCGGCACTGATGCCCGATCGTCTTGGCCCACTCGCCCGCCCAGACCGACCGTTCCCAGAACCGGGCGGAGAAGTCGGGTGGCACGTTCCGGAACTTGTCCATGACCGCCGCCGCGAGGATGAGCTGGCGCAGTTTGGTGAGACCGAGCACCACGAGGGCGTTTTTGACGTTGCCGATGCGCGACCGCAGACCGTAGAATGCGGAGTTGACCATCTTGAGCAGGAGGCTGACAAAGGAAGGATCGAGGGACAGCACCTGGCCGAGCTTGCCGAGGTCGACGTCCGGATCGTTGAGCATGGACATCGCCTTGGCGGCGGTCGGCGGCAGGGGCGCGATGGCGTTGATGCTCTTGAGCACTTTCTTGACGCGCACGATCGTCGCCTTCTGCGCCTCTTCGCTCGGATAGTCCGCCGGCGCGGTGAGGCCGCGGTCTTTCTGAAACTCATCCAGGCATTTGAGCATCCGGTCCATGGTGGAGAGCTTGAGAAGCACCGCCGCCTGGGAAAACAGGAAGAGATCGTCGTTCTGAATACGCAGCACCCGCTCGACCTGCTCGGATTTCATCGCCTGAACCTCGACCGCGCATTCTCCGAACCGCCGGCCAGAATCGCGGCTCTGGGCCTCCAGGATCTGCGCGATCTGCTCAGGTTTCAGAAACCCGTAGAGCGCCGCAAGCTGGCCGAGGCGCCGGTCCAGCCGGCCGTACTGTTTCAGCACCCGCTGAACGTCGGCCGGCCCCATCAGGTTCTGGCCGCGCAGGTATCCCATGAAGGCCTGGCATCGCGCGAGGCTCATGTCACTTCCACTCGGTGAAGGACGTGAGCAGGTTCCCGAAATGCGTGTCGACCTGCTCGGCCAGCCGGTCGACGGCCATGTCCGGGCGGAACTTCAGCGGCGCCTGATAACGCTTGCTGATCTTTTCGAGCTCCTCCATGTACCCGAGCGCGTCCAGCTTCGGATCGAGATCGCAGATGTCGGCGGCCATGTGGACCACGAAGACCGCCGGCGACAGGTTGGGGCTGTTCACGAGAAGCTGGAGGTCATGGTGGTGGAACATCGCGCTCTGGATCGTGTCCTTGGGCATCTGCCACAGGTTGAACAAAAACCCGCCGACGTCCGCGTGCGACCCGCCGAGGACCGACTTTTCGGCGTCCACCATCCGTTTTCCTCCCCTCACCATCTCGTCGATCTCGTTTTGCTGCGGGCGGAAATACTGCATGGTCACGAGGTGGCCGGTGTTGTGCAATAGCCCGCAGACGAACAGCTCGTCCGATTCCTCCATCCTCAGCGCCTCGCCCAGCTCCTTGCTCCACTGCGCGCACCGCAGGGAATCCTCCCAGAATTTCTGTGCGAAGGCCGGCGGGATCGACTGGAACTTCTGCATGACCGCGGCCGCGATGATCAGTTGCCGGATCTTCTTCAGCCCCAGCACCACCAGGGCCTTCGTGACGCCCGTGACCTTTTCGCGCAGGCCGTAGAAGGCGGAGTTGACCACGCGAAGGAGCGTCGCGGTGAGACCGGGATCGAGGATCAGCACGCCGCCGACTTTGTCCAAATCGACGTCCGGATCCTCCAGCATGCTGACTGCGCGCTGGGCGGTCGCAGGCAGCGGAGAAATTTTTTCGATCCCCTGAAGAATCGACCGGACCTGGCGGTCGATCCCGATCTTCTCGATGCTCGGCGGCGCCTCCGCCTCCCGGGCCATGTCGGGGTTGGCGCCGAGGAAGGACCTGATGTGGGACACGATCTTGTCGGTCGTGGTGAGTTTCTGGGTCACGGCGGCCTGCGCGAAGAGGAAGAGGTCGTCTTTTTGAAGTTTGATCAGCATGTCGATTTGCTGGGGGTTCATCAGTTTCAACCGCACGGCGCATTCCCCGAACCGGTCGCCGCTGCGGGCCTGCTCGAGGAGAATGGTGTTGATGTCCTCCGGCTGGATGAATCCGCGAAACGCGCCGAGGTGTCCAAGCCGCCGGTCAAACACGCTCATCTGCTTGACCGCCCTCAGCACGTCCTCCTGCTTCATCACGTCCTGCCCCCGCAGGTACTGGATGAACCGCTGCAATTTCGCGAGGCTCATCGGGGACCCCGAGGGAGTGCCGCTCTTGACTTTTTGATTTGTTGGCGAAAAGTCAAAAAGTCAAGAGCGGCCCCGAATGGGAATGGGCTGAATTGGAATTCTATAAAACCATGTTCGGTGACGGCGCCCATCAGCGCGGCGTCCTTTTTCGTTCGCGGAATCCGCCGCGCGAGCTGGCAGTCGAAGAGAACGCCGGCGCGGATGCCCCTCGGATGATCGGCAAGCCACCGGTCGTAAAACCCGCCGCCGTGGCCCAGCCGGACGCCGCTCGCCCGGTCCAGCCCGAGGCACGGCACGAGCACCAGATCCGACCGGCCCGGCGGCCCGCATCTTCGGCCGCGCGACGGCTCAAAAATTCCGAACGCGCCGCGTTTCAGCGCCGCAAACGATGGCACCTGATAAAACACCATGCGCTTCCCCCTCACTTTCGGAAATGCCGGCCGCAGGCCGAGCCGGAGGACCCGGCGGTAGAAGGCCCATAGGTCAGGTTCGGGAAAGGACGGCGCAAACGCATAGAGGCGCCTCGGGCGGCAGGCGGCGACCAGCGCCCCAAGGTGCGCGCAGATCCGCCGGCTTCCCGCCCTGCGTTTCGACAAGGTCATGCGGCCAAGCCGCGCTCTAAAAATCGCCCTCCATCTCTTTTTGGTCGCCATCGGCTCCGCTCAATTTTTCGTTCCCTCTCTTGACAACGGCCCTCCAAAACGGTAGACAAGGCCAACAACACACATCGATCTTGAGGAGGCAAATGAATGGCCTACATTGTGACTGAAGCCTGCATCAACTGCAAGTATACTGACTGCGCCGTGGTGTGCCCGGTCGACTGTTTCCACGAGGGGCCGAATTTCCTCGCCATCGACCCCGACGAATGCATCAGTTGCGGCCTGTGCGAGCCGGAGTGCCCGACCAAGGCCATCTATTCGGAGGACAATCTGCCGGAGGACCAGAAGGAGTACGTCGAGGTGAACGCGCGGCTCGCCAAGGGCTGGCCGGTCATCAAGGAGAAGAAAGAGGCGCTCCCGACGGCGGAGGAGTTCAAGGAGAAGAAGGGCAAGCGGGCGCTGTTGACGGAAGCCTGACCGGTTTCACATTTTTCGCTTGACAAAACCAAAACTCGAATTACACTTCCCGCGACATCAGCAAAGTAAAACAAAAAACGCCTGATTGCCGCGGTTTTTGTTTCTTTGCAGGAGAATTGGCCATGAAGGAAAAAGCAGGGAAGACGGAGGATTTCACACGGGGGGATCTTTTGAAGGTCGTCCGGCTCACGCCCCGGCAGATCCAGTACTGGGATGAGTCGAACCTGATCCGCCCCACGCGCAAAACGAGACGCCGCCGCTATTATGATTTTGCCGGCGTGGTCGAGCTCCGGGTGGTCCAGGCGCTCCGCGAGGAGGGCTTTTCCACCCAGAAAATCAGGAAGTTCCTTGTCACGCTCAGGCGCATGATGCCCCGCGCACAGAATCTTCTGGCGCGGCTTCGGATTCATACCGATGGCAGAACCTTGATCTTTCAGGAAAAAGGCGCCTTCTTCGAAATGAACGGACAGGGACTCCTCAAACTCGACCTCGAACGGCTTTACCATCAGGTCCGTCCCGCTTCCAGGGCTTTTTCCGGGCCAATGGGCACCCGTGAGAGGGGAAGCCAGAACGTCCATCGGATGAAGGGTGGGGATCAGCGGCTGAAACGGGCCGTCTGAGCCGGCGCGGCGGCATATGGGGCCGCAGTGCCGGTTTTTCCCTCGATGGACGAGGGGGAGAATATGGGGATCGAAGAGACGGGAGCGCTGATGGGCGTCCTCCGCCGGTTTGACACCGGGGTGACGGAGGGACATCTGCACACGCTCCTGTATGTGGGGCAGAAACTGCGGCTGATCGAGCCGCGGTATGTTTTTGATTTTCACGGCCTGATGCCGTACAGCGACGCCTTGGACCTCGAGATCGCGATGTCGATCTGGAACAGCGTGATTCGCATCCGGGACAACCGCATCCATGCGGCGACACGGGAGCGGATTAAGGTCGGGTCTGCGTCTCTTGACAAACTGATTGCGCTTTCCTACGATACCCTGAAGTTTCTGGCGGCCAGTCTGCGTCTGGAGGAGGACCTTCAGAAGAGCCGGCAGGAGATGAAAGAGGAGTGCCATGCCAGCGGAGATTTTGAAGTTGAAGGACAAGGACAAGGAAGCGATCAATCTGAGCGCGTTCCAGCAGGAGGAAAAGCACCGGAGGCGCATCCAGATCCGCCAGCGCCGCGTCCGGCGCGATGCGCGCCAGGTCGAGGTCTACATCCGGCTCCATGAGTTCAATCGCTACAACCGCGTCTACCAGATGCTGGCGTTCGACAAGATCATCAAGGACATCGCGCTGTCCGGGTCGGTCGGCAACGTCGCATTTGAACTTCTGGACCGGCCGGGCGCCGAGAAGGCCGTGAAGATGATCATCGACCATCCGGAGATGAACGCGCTGGGGATTCAGGAGAAGATCGAGATGGAATCCAAGATCGAGACGCACGAGTTCACCCTCTACAAGGCCATGGCGATGATGGACGAGGTCAAAATTTCCTCCGGCAAGCACGGGGGGATCCAGCTCGAAGTCACCAAGAATCTGCGCAGCCGCTGAGCCGGGGTCGGGGCGATGGAAATCACCGAAGTTCGAATCAAACGGTTTGAGGACCCGCAGGGCAAGCTCATGGGGTTCGCGTCGGTCACGTTCGACGGTTGTTTCGTCGTCCACAATCTGAGAATCGTCTCCGGCGAAAAGGGCGTCTTCGTCGCCATGCCGTCCCGCCAATTGCCGAACAATAAATTTGTCGATGTGGCCCATCCCGTCACCAACGAGATGCGCGCAAAAATCCAGCAGGCGGTTCTCCGCCAGTTTGAACAAACCAAGTCTGACCCTCCCAAAGAGACACCCCCGCCGGCGGAACCGTCCCATTGACGCACAGGGATGGCGACGGCGCCTTCGATGGGCCGCCGCCGTCGCGGTCCTCTGGGCCTGCGCCGGCCCCGTTGCGCAGCCGGCGGCGGTCGCGCTGGAGACCGGGTCCGAAGAATTCCGCGTCATCCTGATTGAAGACAGTTTCATTTACATGAACGCGGGCCGGGACCGCGGCGTTCAGGTCGGCGACCTCTTCGTCGTCGAGCGGCCCGGCAAGGCCGTCGTCGATCCCGAAACCGGCGACACGCTCGGCCACGAGCCCGTCGCCATCGCGAAACTGCGCGTCCAGTACGCCGCGCCCCATTACGCGCGCACCTACGCAATGGAAGTGCTGGAGGGCGTCCCGGTCCAGATCAAGGACCGCGTGGCCCGGTGGTCCGGGGAAGCCGTGGGACGGGTGCCGGCGCCGGCCGTGATGGGCATCGAAGTTGAGGAGCCGCGGCGGGCCGCCGGCGAGGGCGACAAGATTTTCACGGAGGAGAAACGCCGGAAGGGCGACATCGTCGGGGACTTTGAGGTCGAGGGCGAGGTCATCGATTACGATTTCGGCGACGTCGACGGCGACGGCATGCCGGAACTCGTCGCGCTCGAGGAACGCCGCATCGCGGTCTACCGGATATCGGCCGGCGCCCCGGAGGAGATATGGCAGGAAAAGCTGCGCGGGTATCAGTTCGTCGCGCTCGAGCTGTATGACGCCGATGCCGACGGCAAGGCGGAGATCTACGTGGGCCAGAAGCACGGGAACACCGGCCGGACCGACGTCTACCGGCATCAGGACGGCCACGTGGTCAAGCGCGGCGAGATCAAGGGCGTGTTCGTTCGGCAAAACGGCGGCGCCCTGTATGCCCAGCGCTACGGATTCGGCAAGCCATTTGCCGGCCCCATCATGGAGATCAAGTACGACATCGCGGCCAATGTCGTCACGAAAATCCGGGACCTCAAGGACGGCCCTTACAATGTCCTCGGGATGGGGATCGGCGCCTCCCGGATGGCCTATCTCGATCACAACGACCGCCTCACCATCACCGACCGGACCGGCCAGATGATCTGGCGGGGCACCAACCCGCTCGGCGGATCGACACAGGACCTCGTGTCGGGAAACGGCCGGGAGAAGGTCAAACTGCAGAAGAAAATCATGTTCGAGGATTTTGACGGCAGCGGCGGCGAGGATCTGCTCGTCGTGAAAAACGAACTCAATCCCTTCTGGGGATTCGTCGGGCCTTTCGGCGGAAACAAATACAAGAACGGCAAATTCGTGATCTACACCGACCGGCCCGGCGGCTGGGACGTGCTGAAGGAGACGCGGGAATTCGAGGGATACGTGTCGGACTACGAATACGCCCGGGTCGGCGGCCCGAACAAGCAACTCAGCGTGTGCCTGGTGACCCCGGCCGGCCGGGAAAAATTCAAGAGCCGGATCATCGTGGTGAGGGAACTGTGAGCCGAAAGCGCGCGAAGTACGTCTTCGTGACCGGCGGAGTTTTGTCGTCGATCGGCAAGGGCATCACGACCGCCGCGATCGGGACGCTGCTCAAGTCGCACGGGCTTTCGGTCACCGCGCTGAAGCTCGATCCGTATCTGAACGTGGATGCCGGCACCATGAGCCCGTTTCAGCACGGGGAGGTCTTCGTGACGGACGACGGGGCCGAGACCGACCTCGACCTCGGCCATTACGAGCGGTTCCTCGGCGTGCGGATGGGCGCGAAGAACAACGTGACCGCCGGCAAGGTCTACGCCGCGGTGATCGCCAAGGAGCGCCGGGGTGATTTTCTGGGCGCGACGGTGCAGATCGTGCCGCACGTGATCGAGGAGATCAAATCGCAGATCGCCGCGCTGGAAAACGGCATCGACGTCATTTTGGTCGAAGTCGGCGGGACCGTGGGCGACATCGAGAGCCAGCCGTTCCTGGAGGCGATCCGGCAGATGGCGCTCGAGCGGCGCGGCGACGCCGTCTTTGTGCACCTTACCCTTGTGCCGTATCTCTCGACCGTGCAGGAACTCAAGACCAAACCGACCCAGCACAGCGTTCAGGAACTGCGCCGGATCGGCATCCAGCCCGACTTCATTTTCGCGCGCTCGCCGGTCCCCCTCTCCGACTCGGCGCGCGCCAAGGTCGCGCTCTTCTCGAACGTCGACGCCGCATCGGTCATCTCCCTGCCCGACGTCAAGTCCATCTACCAGATTCCTCCCCTCCTCGCAGCCGGGGGCGTCGACCGGCAGCTCCTCGAGCGGCTCCGGCCGGAGAAGGCGGAGAAGACGCCGAAGCCGCCGGCCAAATCAGCGGCGCCGCTCATGGAGCGCTGGGAGCGGCTCGCGAAGACGGTTCTTTTGGCCAAGGATGCGGTGACGATCGCCATGGTCGGCAAATACATTGATCTTCAGGACGCCTACAAAAGCATTCTGGAGGCCCTGACCCACGCGGCCGCCGCGCACGACCGGAGGCTCGACCTCCGATGGGTCGACGCCGAGGAGCTGCAGGACCGCACGCTGGGCGAAACCTTCAAGGGCGTCGGCGGGATTCTGGTGCCGGGCGGATTCGGCGAGCGGGGGATCGAGGGCAAGGTCCGCGCCGTGAGTTACGCGCGCCTGAAATCCGTCCCGTATCTGGGCCTGTGCTTGGGCCTGCAGATCGCCGTCATCGAATACGCGCGCAACGTTCTCGGCCTCGATGGCGCCACCAGCACCGAATTTTCGCCGCGGCCCCGGCATCCCGTGATCGACCTCATGGAGGAGCAGAAGAAGAAAAAAAATCTCGGCGGCACCATGCGCCTCGGCGCGTGCACCTGCAACATCCGCAAGGGAACGCTCGCGCACCGCATCTACGGCCAGCCCAAAATCCGCGAGCGGCACCGGCACCGGTACGAAGTCAACGCCGCCTACGTCCAGCGCCTCGCCAAGGCCGGACTCGTCGCGGCCGGCACGGACGAACGCACCGGCCTCGTCGAAATCGTCGAATGCCCTTCCCATCCGTTCTTCATCGGCGTCCAGTTCCATCCGGAGTTTCTCTCCGCCCCTCTGGCGCCGCATCCGCTCTTCAAGGCTTTTGTCGGCGCGGCGCTTCGGTGATCCCGCGCACCCGCCGCGTCCGCATCCGCCCCGGCCTCGAGCTGGGCGGAGGCGGACCGATCGTCTTCATCGGCGGGCCGTGCGTCATCGAGAGCGAAAAGACGCTCCTGGAAACGTGCGGCCGCCTGGCGGAAATCTGCGGCGAGCTTGGAATTGGGTTTGTGTTCAAGACGTCGTATGACAAGGCGAACCGGACCAGCGTGCGGTCCTACCGCGGGCCAGGACTGCGCGCGGGACTGCGCGCGGTCGAGAAAGTGAAGAAAAAATTCGGCGTGCCGGCGCTTTTGGACGTCCACAAGGAATCGGAGTGCGGCCCGGCGGCCGAAGTCGCCGAGATTCTGCAGATCCCGGCCTTCCTGTGCCGCCAGACCGATTTGATTCAAGCCGCGGCGCGGACCCGGCGCGTGGTGAACATCAAGAAGGGGCAGTTTTTGTCGCCGTCGGACGCGCGGTATGCCGCCGAAAAAGTAACCTCGGCCGGCAATCCCAACGTCACGCTGACCGAGCGCGGCGCCAGTTTCGGTTACGGGAATCTCGTGGTGGACATGCGGTCGCTGCAGATCATCCGGGAGTTCGGCATCCCCGCGATTTTCGACGCGACCCACAGCGTCCAGATGCCGGGCGCCGGCGGCAAAACCGCGGGCGACCGCCGCTTCGTCCCGGCGCTGTCGAGAGCCGCCGTCGCCGCCGGCATCGACGGCCTATTCATGGAAGTCCACCCCAACCCGGCCCGGGCCAAATCAGACGCGGCAAATCAAATGCCGCTCGCGTCCGTCCGCGGGCTTCTCCGAGACCTGATCGAAATCGACCGGGTGGTCAAGTCAAAATGAAGCCACGAATTCTGGTCCGTGAGGCCCGCCGCGTCCTGCGCGTCGAGGCCGACGCGATCCGCGCGATCCTGCCGCGGATCGGCCGGCCGTTTGTAGCCGCCGTCGAAACGCTCCACGCCTGCCGCGGCCGCGTCGTGGTCACGGGCGTCGGCAAGTCCGGCGCCGTCGGCCGGAAAATCATGGCGACCCTCGCGTCGACCGGGACACCGGCCCTTTTCCTGCACGCGGTCGAGGCCCTGCACGGTGATTTGGGGATGGCGACCAAGGACGACGTGGTCCTGGTCGTTTCGTACAGCGGTGAGACCGCGGAACTCACGACGCTCCTGCCCGCCTTCCGGCGGCTCGGCTGTCCCCTCATCGCCATCACGGGGAACCTCCGGTCGACCCTCGCGAAATTTTCCGACATCGTCCTCAACGTCCACGTGAAGCAGGAGGCCTGCCCCATGAACCTCGCGCCCACCGCCAGCACCACCGCCACGCTCGCGCTGGGCGACGCGCTCGCCGTCGCGCTCCTCAAGCTCCGCGGATTTACGCCGCGCGATTTCGCGCAGGTCCATCCGAGCGGCGCCCTCGGCCGGCGGCTCCTCACCCGGGTGTCGGACCTCATGCACACCGGCCCGGCGATGCCGAAGGTCGACCGCCGCGCCACGATGCGCGAAGCGATCGTGGAGATGACCGCCAAGCGGCTGGGATTCACGTCGGTCCTCGACGGCGCCGGCCGGGCCCTCGGCGTCATCACGGACGGCGACCTCCGCCGCCATCTTCAGCGCGGCGGCGATTTCCTGGACCTCCCGGCCGAACGCCTCTGCACGCGGTCGCCCAAATCGATTTCAAAAGACGCGCTGGCCGCGCAGGCCCTCGCGATCATGGAAAAAAATTCGATCACGTCCCTCCTCATCCTCGACGACCGCAAACGCGTCTTCGGATGCATTCACATCCACGACATCCTGAAAGCAGGCGTGGCGTGATGGGCGCCGGCGCAGTGCCTTACGAAAAACTGAAAAAAATCCGCGCGTGTCTGTTCGACGTCGACGGCGTTCTCACCGACGGCCGGATTCTCCTCGGCGAAGGGCCCGAGGGCGCGCTCCACGAGCACAAAGCCTTTCACGCGCGGGACGGCCAGGGCCTCATCCTCGCGAGCGACGCGGGCCTGGAGGTGGGCCTGGTGACGAGCCGGGCGTCGGCCATCGTCGAGCGGCGCGCACGGGAGCTTCGGATCGGCCATGTGTTTCAGAACGTGAAAGACAAACTGCAGTGCGTGCGGGGCTTTCTCTCCGGCCGGGGCCTGCGGTTCGAGCAGCTTCTGTACATGGGCGACGATCTCCCCGACCTGCCGGTGCTGGACCGCGCCGGGTTTTCGGCGACGGTCCCGGAGGCGCCACGGGAAATCCGCGCCGGCGCCGATTACGTCACGGACCTTCCGGGCGGCTCGGGCGCGGTGCGCGAGGTGCTGGACCTTCTGTTTCGAACGCAGGGCCGGTGGCCGAAAATTCTAAAAAAATACCGCAAATAATTGACAACGGAGCGGCGCGCGGTATATTTACTGTAGTGAACTGAGGGGAGTACAAATCAAGGGGGTGAGGAAGAGTGACCAATGGCAAGACATTGAGGCATCTGGTGGCGCCGGCATTTCGCGACCATACCTCAACGGGTGCGATGGCCGCTGATTTTTTTGCCGACTTCAAGGAGGCCACGGTCGAGCTGCAGCAGATGGTGAAGGGGAAACCGCTTTCAGCAAGGCTGGTTTCCGAGCATGCGGTGAGACGGCTTCGGGAAAAAATACGAGTCTAGCGATCCGCGCGGAAATTCAATGCTTTCTCCCTATCTGCCCATACTGTTTCAACTGATCCTGGCCGCGGGCTTTGCCTGCGCGCTCCTGGTTCTCACGCACGTGTTTGGCCCGAGGCGGAGCACCGACGTGAAACTTTCGCCCTTCGAGTGCGGCGTCGACCTTTTGGACTGCGCGCACCACCGGTTCAGCGTGAAGTTTTATCTCGTCGCGATGCTGTTCATTTTGTTTGACATCGAAGCGATCTTTTTCTACCCGTGGGCCGTGATCTTCCGCGAGGAGATTTCGCAGGGGTTGCTTTTGCTGTCGGAAATGGGTACGTTTGTGGCGGTGCTTCTGGTCGGATTCATCTTCATCTGGAGGAAAGGGGTTCTGGAATGGGCGTAGAGTTGATCCGCGGCGACAACTTTGTCACGACGTCTCTGGCCTCGGTCGTGAACTGGGCCCGCAAGTCCTCCCTGTGGCCGTTTCCGTTCGGCACCGCGTGCTGCGGCATCGAGATGATGGCGGCCCTGGCCTCGAAATTCGACATGGCCCGCTTCGGCGCCGAGGCCGTCCGGTTCTCGCCCCGGCAGGCCGACCTTCTGATCGTGGCCGGCACCATCTGCAACAAGATGGCGCCGGTCCTCAAGCGCGTGTACGACCAGATGTCGGACCCGAAATGGGTCATCGCCATGGGCGCCTGCGCCTCCTGCGGCGGGATTTTCGACAACTACACCGTCGTCCAGGGCATCGACGAGATCATCCCCGTCGACATGTACGTCCCCGGCTGTCCGCCGTCGCCCCAGGCGCTCATGTACTCATTTACCCGGATTCAGGATATGGTCCAGCACGGGCGCGGCGCGTCCCTTGCGCCCATGTCCGAGTCCGTGGTCCCGCTTCCCGTCTGATCTCATCGAGTTTGTCCGAAATGGATCCGCACGATATCCCCGCCAAACTTGCGGCGCTCCTGCCCGGCCTCGACTGCGCGCTCGTCGAGTGCGCCGGCCAGTCGACGCTGGAGGTTCCGGCGGCCCGCGTCAAGGACGTGCTGCGAATCCTGCGGGACGATTCGGCCCTGCGCTTTGACCAGCTTCTGGATCTCACCGCCGTCGATTATCCGGGGCGTGAGTTGCGGTTTGACGTCGTCTACATCCTGGTGTCGACCGCGTACTCGCGCCGGCTCCGCGTGAAAACGCGCATCGCGGACGGCGGCCCGGCCGGGCCGGCGCTGCCGACGGTGTCGGACCTGTGGCCGTCGGCGAACTGGGGCGAGCGCGAGTGTTTCGACATGTTCGGGATCCGGTTCGAGGGCCATCCGAACCTCAAGCGCATTCTGAACCCGGACAATTTTTACGGATATCCGCTTCGCAAGACCTACCCGCTGCGGGGCGAGCGGGACCCGGCCTTTCTCGAGTACAAGGAAACAGAGCCGGCCTGATGGAAATCACGGACGACACGCTTGAAGACACGCAGATTCTGACGATCAATTTCGGGCCCTCGCACCCCGCCACCCACGGGACGCTGCACCTGATCGCCAAACTGGACGGCGAGCGGATCGCCGAAGCCGAACCGATCATCGGGTACCTGCACCGCGGCAAGGAAAAGATGGGAGAACACCTCAAATACAACCAGTACCTCACCATGACCGACCGCATGAACTACCTGTCACCGGCCTTGAACAACATCGGCTGGTGCCTCGCGGTCGAAAAACTCATGGGGGTCGACCCGCCGCCGCGCGCGAAGTGGGTCGAAACGATCGCGTGCGAACTTGCGCGGATCATGGACCACATGGTCTGCAACGGCATCAACGCTTTCGATATCGGCGCCGGCACCGTCTTCTTCTACATGTTCCAGCAGCGCGAGGTCATCACGGCCATTTTCGAGCGCATGACCGGCGCCCGCCTGACCATCACATGGCCAAGAGTCGGCGGCCTGCCCTACGACGTGCCGCCCGACTTCAAGGACCAGGTGCGGGCGTTCCTGAATGGATTTTATCCGGCGCTGGCCGATTGCGATAATCTCCTCAAGAACAACCGCATTTTCATGGACCGCACCATCGGCGTCTCGCCGATCACGGCCGACCGCGCGATCAGCCACGGATTCACGGGCCCGTGCCTGCGTGCCACCGGCTTTGAATATGATTTGCGCAAGCGCGAGCCGTATCTGTGCTACGACCAGGTCGACTTTGACGTCGCGGTCGGCACGAACGGCGACGTCTACGACCGGTTCTTCGTCCGGATGGAGGAATGCCGCCAGAGCGTGCGGATCATCGAGCAGTGTCTGGCCAAACTGCCGGACGAGGGGCCGTTCGCCGTCGACGACTACCGCGTGGTGTTGCCGCCCAAGGAAAAAGTCTACACCGAAATGGAGGCCATGATCTTTCATTTCAAACTCGTGATCGACGGCTTGAAGCCCCCGGCCGGCGAAATCTACCGGGGCATCGAAGCGGCGAACGGCGAGCTCGGCTTTTTCATCGTCAGCGACGGCAGCGGCAAGCCGTACCGGGTGAAAGTCCGCTCGCCCTGTTTTTACATCTACTCGGCCTATCCGGAACTCATCCGGGGCCTGATGATTTCGGACACCGTCGCCGTCCTCGGCAGCCTCAACGTCATCGCGGGGGAGCTGGACAGGTGATCATTATTCACCTCCTCTCCCCCCGAAGGGGGGAGAGGATTGAGGTGAGGGGGGAGGAGACGGCGCTGACCGCAGCCTGCCACCCTCACCCCAACCCTCTCCCGCCAGAGGCGGGAGAGGGGGAATGCCTTCCATGAAAAAACATCTCGTCGCTCCACACGGACTTCCGGAGACCCCCTACCGACCGACCGCTGAAACCGAAAAACGAATCTCGACGCACCTCGCCAATTACCCTACCAAAATGGCCGCGACCTTGCCCGTACTCCACGAGCTGCAGGAAGAGATCGGGTACCTCACGCCCGACGCGATCGCCTACGCCGCGCGCGTGACCGAAACGAGCGTCACGCACATGTATTCGGTCGCCACCTTTTACACGATGTTCCGGCTGAAACCTGTCGGGAAGTTCGACCTGCAAATCTGCACCAACACGTCCTGCGGCCTCACCGGCGCCGGCGACCTCGTGCGGCACTGCGAAAAAACATACGGCGTGAAGCCCGGCCAGACGACCGCGGACGGCCGCCTGACGCTCCACGAGACCGAGTGCATCGGCTCCTGCGGGTCCGGGCCCTGCGTGCAGATCAACAAGGACTACTACGAGTGGATGACGCCGGAAAAACTGGACGACGTTCTGAACGGCCTCTTCCAGGGCCGGGCCGTCGGCCGGCCCCTGCCGACCGTCCACATCGAGCCGACGCCCGACCGGGTCGTCTACAAGGACATCGAAAAAAATCTCGTGTCGATCGACCGGTACATCGAACACGGCGGATATGAAACGCTCAAGAGGGCGCTGGCCATGAAGCCCGAGGACATCGTGAACGAGGTCGACGCCTCGGGCTTGCGGGGCCTGGGCGGCGCGAATTTCCCGACCGGCAAAAAATGGAAATTCCTGCCGAAAAATTACACCGGCCCGATTTACTTCTGCATCAACGCCGACGAGAGCGAACCCGGCACGTTCAAGGACCGGGAGATTCTGCGCCGGCTCCCGCACCGCCTGATCGAGGGCGCCGTGATCGCCGGCCACGCGTTTCGCGCGACCGACGCCTACGTCTACATGCGCGGCGAGTTTTACGAGCCGTACCGCGTGTTCCAGCAGGCGCTGGACGAGGCGTACGCGCGGGGATTTCTCGGAAAAAATATCGCCGGCAGCGGATTTTCCCTGGACCTCAAGCTGCACCGGGGCGCCGGCGCCTACATCTGCGGCGAGGAAACGGCCCTGCTCGAGTCGCTGGAGGGCAAGCGCGGCGAGCCGCGGGTCAAGCCCCCCTTTCCGGCCGTCCAGGGACTCTTCGGATGCCCGACGATCATCAACAACGTCGAGACGATCTCGCAGGTCCCCGCGATCGTCGCGAACGGCGCCCAGTGGTTCCGGGCCCGCGGCACGGAAAAATTCCCGGGCACGCGGGTCTTCTGCGTGAGCGGCCACGTCAACAAGCCCGGCCTCTACGAACTGCCGAACGGCACGCCGCTTCGCGAGCTGATCTTCGACTGGTGCGGCGGCATCCCGGCCGGCCGCGCGCTCAAGGCCGTCATCCCCGGCGGCTCTTCGATGCCGGTCCTGACGGCGGACCTTGCGATGAAGGTCAACCTCGACAACGATTCGATGTTTTCCGTCGGCGGGTCCTTCACCGGATCCGGCGGCGTGATCGTGATGGACGATCAGACCTGCATGGTCGGGTTTCTCGCGCGGCTCATCAAATTCTACGAGCACGAATCCTGCGGCCAGTGCACGCCGTGCCGCGAGGGATCGGCCTGGGCCCGCAAGATCCTGTACCGGATCGACGCCGGCGGCGGCCGGCCGGAGGACATCGACACGCTCAAGGCGATCGCGAAAGGCATCGACGGAAACACGATCTGCGCGCTCGGGGAAGCGACCGCGTGGCCTCTGGCGAGTTTCGTCAGGCATTTCGAATCCGAATTCGCCGAGCACATCGAGCGGCGCGGCTGCCCGCTCAAAGCGGAGCCGGCGGGAGTCGTCTGATGACTGAGAACAAGACGATCACGTTCTTCGTCGACGGCAAGCCCGTGACCGCGCCGGCGGGCGCGATGGTCATCCGCGCGGCGCTCGACGCGGGGGCCGTGATTCCGTACTTCTGTTACCATCCCGCCCTCAAACCCGCCGGCCTCTGCCGCATGTGCCTCGTCGAAATCGAGGGCTTCCCGAAACTCCAGGCCTCCTGCACGACCCCCGTGACGGAGGGGATGAAAGTCCACACCGACACCGCGCGCGTCGAGCAGGCGCGCAAGGACGTCCTCGAGTTTTACCTGCTGAATCATCCGCTCGATTGTCCCATCTGCGACAAGGCCGGGGAGTGCCAGCTTCAGAATTACACCTTCGCCTACGCCCGGCAGAATTCCCGGTACCGCGAGGGCGAAAAGCGCCGGTACAACTACGAGGACCTCGGGCCCAAACTCTTCCGCGACATGGACCGGTGCGTGCACTGCCTGCGGTGCGTGCGGTTCTGCGAGGAGATCGTGGGGGACGACAACCTGAGCGTCTTCAAGCGCGGCAACGAAACGGACATCTCGATCTTCGGCAGCGCGGTGGTCAACGAATACGCGCTCAACATCGCCGAACTCTGCCCCGTCGGCGCACTGGTCTCGAAGGACTTTCTCTACAAGGCGCGCGTGTGGCACCTGAAAAAGACCGAGACGGTCTGCGCCTCATGCGCCACGGGCTGCAATATATATATGGAGAGCAAGGACCAGGTTGTCCAGCGCATCACGCCGAGGGTCAACCCGGAGGTCAACGACCACTGGATCTGCGATTTCGGCCGGCTGAACTTCAAGCACATCAACAGTTCCCAGCGCATCCACGAGTCGACCCGGCTGGAGGACGGCGTGCCGCAGGTGCTGGAAATGGACGACGCCGTCCGGCGGCTGGCCGGCATCCTCGCGGGCGCCCCGGCCGACCGGCTGGGTCTTCTGATCACGCCGGAGGCGACCAACGAGGAGATTTTCGAGTTTCGGCGCCTGGCCGAGCAGGTCCTCAAATGTCCGCATCATGCGTACGGTCTGGTTCCGCCCGAGGAAGGCAAACTCGATTTCTTGCGCAGCCGAGACAAATTCCCCAACTCAGCCGGCGCCCGGCGGCTCGGCGGCCTCTCCGGGCTGGGCTTTGACGGACTCAGGATTCTGGAAATGGCCGAGAAGGGCGAACTTGAAGTTTTGTTGATGATCTACCCGCACAGCGTGTCAAAGCATCCGGGCGGCGAGGCCTTCTTGGGGCGGCTGGCCGCCGCGCTCGCGCAGGTTCAGACCTCGGTCGTGATCGATTATCTGCAGAGCAAGGTGTCCGGCGCCGCCACCATGATCATCCCGGGCCTGACGCACGCCGAAAAAAACGGCACGATGGACAATTCAAAAGGGATCACCCAGAAACTTCGCCGCGCCATTTTCCCGTCGCCGGACCAACTCAGCGAGCAGGAGATGCTGATCCGCGTCTCGACAGCGCTCGTCGAAAAAAGAGCGGGGGTTACTTTGTCTGCGTCTGACCCGCGCTGAGCCGTTCCTGCATTTTTTTCTGAAAGCTCGCCTTGAAATCCGGCAGGTTGGCCGCCAGCGCGCCGAATTCCTGTTTGCGCAGGCACAGAAGGTCCATCGACTCGGCGCACCGGACCGTCGCCCGGCGGGTCGTCTGGCCGAGGATGGCCATCTCGCCGAAATACTCGCCGGGTCCCAGGGCCGCGAGAATTTTTTCCCCGCCGCCGTCCGGCAGGACCACTTCGGCCTTCCCTGAGAGCACGATGTAGATCTGGTCGCCGATATCGCCCTGGCGGAACACCTCTTCGCCGGGCTCGTAGTGTTCCTGCTTGATCGCGCCCGCGCCGAACACCTTGAGCTGGACGAGATCGGGCGGGAAGAAGAAGTCGAGGAACCAGGCCATGGCCACTTTGACCTTGCGGTCCAGACCCGGCAGTTTGGAAAGATAGATGACGCGCCAGAAGAGCCATGCGAGGATTCCCGAAAACCGGAAATTCACAATCTCCGCCACGCCGCTCTGATGGCCGAGAGAACACATTTTTCCCAGACCCGTGAACGCAAATTGCTTTTTCTCCCCCTCGGACCGGATGGCCCGGACGATGTTGTGGGCCGCAACAACCGCCTGCCTCATCCCGAACTGCGCCGTCGGCGGGCAGAAGCCCTTGCCGCTCGGATGCGGCACGACGGCGCAATCCCCGAGCGCCCAGACGTGGTCGGACCCCTCGACCTGCAGGTCCAGTCCGGCCTTGATGTGGCCCCGGTCTTTGGGCAGGTCCAGCTTCTCGACGATGGGGTTGGGCGAGGCCGGCACGGTTGAGATGAGGGTCCGGGTGGGAATGCGCTCTCCGGACTGCAGGATCGCCTCGGTTTTGGTGGCGGCCACGAGCCGGGTATTCATCCGGAACTCCACGCCGCGCTTCTCCATCACTCGCTGGGCAAACCGCCCGAGTTTCTCCTCCACCTCCGGCAGGATTCGGTCCTGGGAGTGCAGGAGGATCACGCGGATGTCGGACGGCGCCACGGCATCATAGTGTTTGTCCGCGATGAGTTTCACAAAATCGTTGAGGTCCGCCGCGCACTCGACGCCCGAAAACCCGCCGCCGGCGATCACGAAGGTCAGAAGTTCCTGTCGGAGTTTCGGGTCCTCCTCGATGTCGGCCTCCTCGACGGCGCGGATGGCGTGGTTGCGGATGTAGAGGGCGTCCCCGAGGTTTTTAAACGGGATCGCGTGTTCGGGCATCCCGGCCATGCCTTTGAAGTGCGTGACCTTCCCGAGCGCGACGACCAGGTAGTCATAGGGCACGATATGCGGCCGGGGAACGAACCCGGGGGACGTGCGAATGGTCTTGTTTTTGAGGTCAACCTCCTCGACGTCGCGGATGTGGAGCTTGGTTTTTTTCAGAAGGCGGACCAGGGGCGTCACCGCATCCATGATCCCGATGCTGCCGGAGATGACCTCGGCCAGCATCGGCTGGAAGACAAAATAGTTCTCGTGGTTGATGAGATGGATTTCAAAATCGTCCTTGTAGCGGAGGGCCTTCTCCAGAGTCATGGCTGCGTACACGCCGCCGAAGCCCCCGCCCAGAATCGCAACTCGCTTTCGTCCGCCCATTGGCGGGAAGCATACCTAAAAAAGTCAAAAAAACAACTTGCTTTGCAACAATCTTGTTGCTAACGTCGCCCCCTATGGGACGGGCCGTGGACGGTTGTGTCTGCGAGTACGGGGGGAGGTCGTGAGCGGCGGCATCTGGATTCCGGAAACGCCGCCGATTCCTCTGCCAATCTGGCCGGCGTTTCTTCTGGTCATCGGCCTCGTCACGCTTGCCGTGCATTTCATGCTGATCCAATCCACGCTCGCCAGTGTCCTCGTCGCGGGCCTGTCGCGCGACCATGCGCAGGTGGTTCTGGCGCGCGCGCCGATCCTGGTGGCGTTCTTGATCAATTTCGGTATCCCGCCGCTCCTCGTGGTTCAGGCGCTCTACGGTTCCTTTTTCTATTCCGGCTCGATCCTCATCGCGGGCCCGTGGCTGGCGGTGGTGTTTCTGCTCATGGGGTCCTACGCGCTCGTGTATTTCGCGCGATACACCAGCCGGCTCGATTATTCGCGCTGGGCGAGCCTTCTCTCCGCGGCCGGCATCCTGACGATCGCCTTCATTTACTCCAACGTCATGTCCTGGATGATCCATCCGGGCGCATGGGGCGAAGCCTATCAGTCGGCCGGATCGCACTGGTATCCCCGGACGGCCGAGGCGACCCTGCGCTGGGCGTGGATTCTGGGGCCGGCGCTCTGCTGGATGGGCTATTTCTGGCCGGCGCGATTCCGGCCGTTGTTTTTCACGGGTCTCATCGTGAGCGGCGTGGCGTTTGCGGGTCTGCTCTCCGTCGCGCAGTATCCGTTGACGGGCGGTCAGAAATTATATCAGTGGGCGGCCCTGGGCATTCTGGCGGTGGTCGGCGTGGCGGGCGTCGACGCCGGCGGGAAGCTTCGGTGTCAAGTGATGCCGATCGTCGCGCTGGCGCTGGACGCCGCGTCGAAGGTCCTGACGCGGCACTGGATCCGGGAATCGCAGATCCGCGACCTGCACAACATCTGGACGCTGCCGGTGCAGATCCAGCCGTCGGTCGTGGCCGTCACGATCGGGTCTCTCGTGTTGTTTGTGGGCTTGGGCCTCTGGATGTGGAACGTCGTCCGGAAGGAAGGCGTGGCGCTCTAGGTATGGATGGCCGAGCTATAACTACTCACCTCCTCTCCCCCCGGAGGGGGGAGAGGATTGAGGTGAGGGGGGCGGGGGGCCGCGCCGGAAGTCTGCCACCCTCACCCCAACCCTCTCCCGCCAGAGGCGGGAGAGGGGGGGGCGGGGAGGAACATGGACCGCCGAAAATGGATCGACTGGGCGATCAAGGGCATCACCGGACTCTACGGCATGGCCATCGCCTATCCGCTCGTGCGGTTCCTCCACAGCGGCGAGGGCGAAGCGGAGGAGAAGGTCACGCAGATCAAGCTGGAGAAAAACGTGGTGCCGGAGCCCGGCACGTCCAAGATTTTCAAATTCGGATCCAAACCCGCCATCATCATCAAACGCCCGGACGGCGCCGTCCACGCGCTCTTGGCGACCTGCAGCCACCTCGGCTGCACGGTCGATTACGACAAGAAGGAAGACAAAATCGCCTGCGCCTGTCACGGCGGCCGCTACGACGCCTCCACCGGCGCCAACATCTCCGGCCCCCCGCCCGCGCCGCTCAAGCCGCTGAAGCTGGAAGAAAAGGACGACGGTTATTACGTCGGGGTGGTGTGAGACGGGATGAACATAGCCACATTCGTTGCGTTGAAGTGGCGATTCCCTGTGGTCTTGCCACAGGGTCTCCTTGGATCGGCCATCTGGCGTATTCTGGGGCTGTCGGTTTCCTTGATTATATTTCTTATCGCAGTACCTCTCACGTGGGCGGCACATCGGATTGTCGGAGGCGCACCAGTGGGCCTCATTGAACACAATTGTGACCTCTCCATCAAAACGGGCGATGTCGATACCGCAGCGGCCGATGAAATATCGTCCTATCTTATTGCCGGCGATTGGACATTCTCGTTTGTCCGTACAGGGGAACTCCTCAAGCGGATATCAAAAACAATCAATCCGGGGCTAAACCCCTATACATTCGATTGGACGCCGACCCCGCCTGCGACATTTCCGGAGGCGTGTGCGTTTAAGGGGGCGATCGTTGGGATCCAAATTGGCGACCGGTTTAGGTTTGGCGGGCCGTGTGTGGTGGATGCGAATGTGCTTGAAGAATATCCGCTCTATTTGATCATGCCGACGGCCAGCGGAGACGTCGTTGAGGAGTTTCCGCTATTTGGTGAAATTTTGTCCAACGGAAGCGAACTCTATGTCAGAAAAGAATCCGCGCCGGGAGTCTTTACGCCGCATCGGTTCAACATTGGAGGTGACGCGCTCATTACAACCGGAGCATTTGGGCACGGGTTGAGCGGACCCGGCGAATTCGACGATCCTAGCCAGTTCAATCCTGTTGCCTTGATGTTTTTGGATCCGGGATTGTACGAGGTCGAACTCGTCTGGTATATGCCGAAGCCTCCTACGTTCGTGGGCAAAGAGAAAATCAGCAGCGAAATCAAGCTGATCGACGTTCAAGTAAACCGCACGCCTTTGCAGGTGGTCCCTGAAGAAGCCAGAGAAGTAACGTACACCATCAACCCCAAAATCGATGCGCATCTAAACAGGCTGGCTTTTTTGGTCGAGCGCCGGAAGGGAAGCGGGGGACATGATCGCGAGCACCACACGCCGTCGTTGCCGGAAACACCGGAATGGGAAGTGATGGATGGAACACAGGACAACACGAACACACATCCCACAGGCACGGTGGAAAGCCCGCTTATCGTTTCACGGCAGAGCACAGGTACGAAGAAATATCAAGCAAGCAAATTTGGGGGTCTGGAGCGGGCCAGAATTTTTGGAGTGCCGCCCAGTTTCCCATCCGTGTCTACTCAAAAGGACCTAAAGGACGAACTCGACCGTCAGAAAGGTCAAGTCTGCCAATTGGGATCCGTCGAGATCGAGGTTAAGGTGCCGGACCTCGAATTACTGCCGGATGCGCCGGACCCGGATGATTACGAAAAGATTGGTGGTACTCCCGAACACCTTGGCCCACCATCATCGACAACGGACAATAACCACTGGGGGAAGCCCAGTGTAATTCAGGCTTTAAAGGACATAGCTGCCGCTTACGATCTGATCCCCTTCTTGGGACCAATTAAATATAATGACATTAGCCTGCCGTGGGGTGGTGGTTTCGATGTGGACGGAAATTGGGGAGCAGATTTGGCGGCAAGCAATCACAGCGGCCATCGCATAGGGAAGGCCGCCGATGTACGATCCGACCCACCCAATTCTGATGGAATTTCATTGAGTGGACCGTTGGCATGGTCGCTCAAGGGTATCGTGAGTTACTACGGCGGAGAAGCAAAAGATCATGGCAATCACTGGCATCTGAAATTCTAATGAACACCTTAAAAATTAATCTCGGTGTGTTTGTTGTAGGACTTTTTTTAATTTCACCCTCCTATGGCGATCACCTCGGCCCCGTTGATTTAAGCAGGATGCGCGTAGTCCACAGCGATGCTACCGATTCGTTCAAATTCTTCTTAGACCCTGTCAGTGGAAACTATTTCGTTGAATATTTCGAGTTGGGTTCATCGGGGCAACTTGCCCGGGAAATCGCTCTCGTCGAACCGACAAACAAAGTCTCGCCCAAAACGAAAGTGGATATTACGCGAATGAATGCCGGATCATTCTCATATGAGTATACGGTGGAGAATGGACAGGACGCCAAACAACGTATCATCATGTTTAAGTTGTCATTCTCTAGAGATGTAACACTAAAAAACAGCGAAGGTCCCCTTGCTTGGCTGTCTCTACCTCAGAAAAAAGATGATGACCTCAACAACCGCGTCGGTTGGGTAAATATCAATCTTGTCGAAAGTTTTTTTGGTTTGGCCCCCGGCGAATCAAAACGCGGATTTAGAGTAGAAGCTGATTATTTACCTGGCATCATCAATGCTTCATATTCCGGCGCGGGTGTAGAAAAAAATGCCGAAGGAAGAGCCCTGAGTAATTGGTTTCCACACGAAATTTCCGAAAATCTTGAAGGGAAGATTGACGCTCTGTTAAATAATGACACCAATAAATTCACCGTCCGCAAAACGGTTGGGCCAATGAAACCAATTCCAACTGATGCCGGTTTCATCTGCGACACGTTCATCCTCGACCTGATCGGCCAAGTACGCGAAGCGGTCACGGCGGGCTGGATCAAGCACGACCTGCGGAAAGACCGGGACGAGGATGACGACGACGGCGACGAATCCGACCTATCCAATCCGGACAAGCAGTTGCCCGGCGTGGCAAAGTCGATCATCCGGAAGCTGACGAAGGTGCGGCGCGAGTGCATGCGCGGAAAATTCGGCAACGCGCGGGAGAAACTGCGGACGCTGATCCGTCAGGTGAACGCGCAGCGCGGGAAGCATTTGACCGAGGAATCCTACGCGCTGATCAAATTCAACACTGAGTTTTTGCTGGAGAAGCTTTGATGAACGTCAAGGAATGGCTCAACCGGTTCCTCGAAGAGCGTCTGCCCGTGAAGGAAATGAAGGACCTGTCGGCCCACAAGCTGGTGCCGGAGCACAAGCAGGCGGTGTGGTACTATTTCGGCGGCATCTCCCTGTTCTTTTTCATCATTCTCGTCTTCACCGGCATGGTCCTGCTGTTTCAGTATCAGCCCGGTCTCGAGAGCAGTCACGCGTCGGTGTTGCGGATCGTCACCAAAGTCGATTTTGGCTGGCTGATCCGGTCGGTCCACTCGTGGGCGGCGAACCTCATGCTGGTGGCGGTGTTCATTCACATGTTTTCGGTCTATTTCATGAAGGCCTACCAGAAACCGCGGGAGCTGACGTGGTTCACGGGCCTTGGCCTTCTGGGGCTGGGCCTCGGATTTGGATTCACCGGCTACTGTCTCGTGTGGGACGACATGGCGTTTTTCGCGACGAAGATCGGCATCGACATCGTGGAGGGCATTCCGGGCGGCTCCTACGTCGCGCACATCCTGCGCGGCGGCCCCGACATGGGCGGGCTGACGATCCAGCGGATGTTCGCGCTGCACGTGGTGATCATCCCGTGGATTTTCATCGGCCTTCTTTCGGCGCATCTCTTTTTCCTGCAGATCCACGGCAACAAGATACCGGAAGAGATCGAAAAATCCGGCCAGTACCACAAGATTCCGTTCTTCCCGAATTTTCTTTTGAGCGACCTCTACGTCTGGCTGATCATGCTGAACCTCCTCGCGGTCCTGGCCGCGCTCTTCCCTTGGCACCTGGGCGCCGAGGCCGACGCGCTGGCGCCGGCGCCGAAGGGCGTGAAACCCGAATGGTATTTCATGGCGATGTTCCAGCTCCTGAAACTGATGCCGTCCCAGGTGGCCGGCATCAGCGGCGAATTGTTCGGAAACATGGTGTTCGGTGTTGCCGGCCTCTTCTGGGCGCTGGTGCCGGTCTGGAACCCCGCGACCGCCTCCGGCCGGCGCGCGAAGCTGGCCACCTATGTCGGCTTGTTCGGCATCGTGTGGCTGATCGGTTTCACCATCTGGGGCTATATGGCCCACCCGGTATAATCGGATGAACTATCCCCAGTGGGTCATTGAAGGTATCGGCGGGCCGTGGGTCATTGGCCTGATCGCCATCAGTCACGTCTTTATCTCGCAGTTCGCCGTCGGCGGCGGGTTTTTCCTGCCCATTACCGAATACATCGCCCGGAAAAACGGCAACATGGAAATGCTCGAGTACGTCCACAAGCACACCCGGTTCTTCACGATCCTCACCTCCGTCGTCGGCGCCATGTTCGGCGTCGGCATCTGGTTCGCGATCGGGCTGGTCAATCCGGACGCGACCGCGTTTTTGATCCGGAATTTCGTCCTCGCCTGGACGATCGAGTGGGTCTGGTTTTTCCTCGAAATCGCGTCCCTCGTCGTCTATTACTACGGCTGGAAGACGCTCTCGCCGCGCACGCACCAGATCGTCGGCTGGGTCTATCTCTTCACCGCGGTCATGACGCTCTTCACCATCAACGGCATCCTCACCTTCATGCTGACGCCCGGTGACTGGGTGGAGAACCGCAACTTGTGGTCGGCCTGGTTCAACCCGACCTTCTGGCCGTCCTTCACGATCCGGCTCCTTGTCTGTCTGGGACTGGCCGGCCTCTACGGCCTCATCACGGCCTCCCGGATGCCCAAAGAGGGCGGCCTTCGCACGCAGATGCTACGGTATTCCGCGATGTGGTTCATTCCGACCTTCGTCGGCATGCTCTTCGCCATGGGATGGTACTTTTTCGCGCTCCCGGAGGAAGTCCGGACGATGCTGTACAGCGGCGTGTCGGGGTTTGCGAGAGGCAATCTCGCCGTTCTGACGCGCGTGTCGATGCTGACGATCCTCTTCACGTGCACCATGGGCATGATGATCTATTTCGGCGCCTACGCCAACCCGGACGAATTCAAGGGCGGCAAGATCGCGTTCCTCATGCTGTCCGCGCTTTTCGTGACGGGCGCCGGCGAGTGGACGAGGGAAGTCCTGCGCAAGCCCTACGTGATCCGGTACGTCATGTACTCGAACGGGGTCCTCGCGGCGAACGCGAAGACGCTGGAGGATTCGGAGCAGACATTCCTTGACAACATCAAGTGGCGTCGCACGGGCGAGAGCGACGGCGAAGCGATGTTCCGCGCGCAGTGCCGGAGCTGCCACACGATGGACGGCTACCGCCCGCTCCGGGAGTTTCTGGCGGGCCGGGACGAAAACTCCATCAACAGCCTCTTGAAAATCATGCGCCCGGGCGACAAGAACCCCTACCAGAACATCATGCCGCCGGTGATGGGCACGGACACCGAACTGGCGTCGCTGGCGCACTATCTGGCCGAGGAAGCCGCGAAGGCAGACGCGCCGCATCACTAAAGATTGAGATCAGTATTCGATGAATTCTTTGGGGTAGCGGGAGAGGTCGAGTCGTTCTTCTTGGGGAATGGGGACGATTCCCCAGTTTTGCATTTCAATGGCGCCAAAGAGGACATCGATCGTCCGGCCGGTTTCGTCCGTTCCAAGTTCATCCACGACGAATGCCTGCAGCGTGACGGGTTTGCCCGAAAGTTGCCCAAAGAAGTGACAGGTTTCGGTGCATGTGCGATGTTTTCCGCCAAGGCCGACTCGAAAGGCCGTTGGCAGGTGGACATGCGCGGGATTTTCTCAATTATTCTTGACTTTTACCCCCTTGGCGGGTACATTCAGTAATTATACATCACTCGGGCAGCGGCAGGTCCGGTGTTACGCAGGGACTTATGCCTATAGTACATAATGAAGGAGCCGCCGGTACACGATGCCGCCCGATCTGGCCCGCCGTCTGAAATTCATCCAAACAGCCGGAAGAGAGAGACTACGCAAAGCCATCCAGAGTGTGATCCAGATCACAACTATATATATACAGTATTTGTATAGCGGCCTCTTGGACCCCGTTCCTCCCATGCGGGGAAAAACAAAACGGCCCCGATTTCTCGGAGCCGTTTGTGTCAACCTGTGGGAAGGTCCGATCGAACCATCCGAACCGTCCAATGGCTTGACCAAACTATATGGCAGAAATACTCGGATGTCAAGTGAACGTGGATCCGGAGGGAATCGAACCCTCGGCCGACAGGTTGACAACCATTGGACGGCGACCCGCCCGGCCCCACGCCCCAAACATAGCATAAAATCGCGACGGAATAACTTAACAACTTACGGTCTGGCGCCATCGAACAGGCGCCATCGAACACGGGGAAGTTCTGGGTGTATCCCGGTTCGGGTGACACCATCTTCATCAATAGATATGATGAAAAACACGAGCGAGGAAGGTGAGTGAAATGAAATTTGATCGGATTACGGTCAATCCCAAGCAGATGGGTGGGGCGCCGTGCATTCGGGGGATTCGTATCCCGGTCGCCTCGGTTGTGGGGATGGTGGCGGACGGAATGAAAGAGGAAGAGATTTTGAAGGCGTATCCCGATCTCGAATTGGAGGACATTCGAGAGGCGCTTCAGTATGCGGCCGAGGCCGTGCGGGAACGTGAAATCCCGCTGATCGCCGAACGGTGAAATTTCTGGTGGACAACGCACTCTCGCCGGCTCTTTCGGCCATCTTGCGGTCGGCGGGTCACGATGCCGTGCATGTGCGGGACTACGGCATGCAGGCTTCGGACGATGATGACATTTTTCGGCGAGCGGCGGTTGAGGAGCGAATACTGATTTCAGCGGATACCGATTTCGGGACGATCCTGGCGAAGCGGCAGGAGGTCAAGCCTTCGGTCATTCTCTTCCGACGACTGTCCCCACGCCGCCCGGACGCTCAAACCGCTTTTTTGATTGCCCGGTTGCCCGATGTGGCCGAATCCTTGCAACAGGGAAGTATCGTTGTCTTGGAAGAAACGCGAATCCGGATCCGCCCCCTGCCCATCGGCGGACCGGAGCGGAGGAACGATTAAACCATGATGAAAATCAATCCGTCGGGTCTACAATGTTGATAATTCGACGATCGAGAGCGACAGCGCAAGTTCAAACGGCGCTGATGGTATCCGACTGAACACGAATTCTTCCGACAACGCGCTGGGCGGCAATACGGTCCATTCGAATGGATTTTGGGGTATTTCCGTGCGGAGCGCTTCGAATGGAAATGTGATAACAACCAACACCCCAAAGTCCAACACGCGGGGTGGAATCGAGATTATCGATGCCGATTCGAACGCGGTAGTTCAGAATGAAGCGGCCAACAACGACACCGGGGTCTGGATTTATGGAACAGCTTCCGGCAATACCGTCTCAAAAAACACACCACTAAAACTCGGAGGCTTTCATGATGCGGTATGGCAGCGGCTTGGATAGAGCGAGGAAATCGCGGTTTTCGGAGATGAGAAAATCGGCGTTCACCCATTCCGCGTACGCCCCGATCTGGGCGTCGGCGGGCTTGAGGCCGCGGACCAGATACGACGCGAACAATGCCTTGGGGACATTGTCGTCATCGTCGATACGGCAAGCCATGTCCAGCCAAAAGCGGTGGCAGAGCTTGAACGCCGTCCGTTTGAGATTCCGCCGGGTTTCGTCGGCAATCGATCGTGATACAGACAGCGAGTTTTTTTCGGCTTTCTCGATCAAGCGGCCGATCAGCCGCTCACAGGCGGGCTTCCGTTCCGCGCCGAAGGCGTATATGTACTCGTTGCTATCGAGAACGATGCGGGGCAAAGCGCTCCTCAAAAAGCTCGTATCGAGTTTTTTTAATGCGGGCAAGGATCTGGGCTGCGGTGAGACCATCGAACAACGTTCCGTGCCGGCGTTTGTAGTCCAGAGCCGCTTCAAACGCCCGGCGAGCCGCCACCGGGTCTGGCTTCCCTCCGTTTCGTCTATGGAGCCTATCCCTCATCGTCCTTTGTTTCATGTCGATACTGTCCTAAATCCCGTCGGGCATGTCAAGCGCGGGGACTTGGAGACGTGGGGACGTAGAGACTGGGAAAATTTTTCCTTGACTTTCGCTCATCCTGCGGATATGTTCAAGGGGTTGGCTCGGGGTGGCAAGTCCTGCAGGATCAGGACTCATGAATAGGTTCCATGCGCAGGAAACTGCCCCGGTTGATGACGATACGTCCGTTGCGCGACTCCCGAATCTGGCCTATGTCGGTACACCCTTCGTACGTAATTCCGTCCGCAGTGTGATCTGGATCACAAAGTATATTTGTATATATACAGGGGGTATTCTGTCCAAACTTAAAGACTTATTGCGGAGAGCGGAAATAGTTGACACCTCGTTGAGGAAACAACAACAACATCAACTACGAAAAGACGCAAAATTTCGCGAAAACGCGAAAAACCTCTCTATGAAATTTTTTCGAGATCATTCGCCGCTTCAAAACTTAAATAACTTAATGCCTGACCCTGTTCTCGCTGATGTTGTCCCGCCTCATCACTCGAATCGGGGAACTCCGCAAATGATCCGCCGCCCTCTCTCTGTTCTTTTGTTTTGCCTTGTCCTGTTTTCTTCTCTAATCCCTATTCCCTATTCCCCATTCCCTGCCCTTCCCCTAATCCCTAATCCCTATTCCCTAATCCCTGCCCTTGCCGCCCCCAACACCTGGTCCACCCTCGCCGCCGCCCCGGCCGCCGTGGCTGATGGCGGCGCGTTGGTGTATCCCGGTTCGGGTGACACGATTTATGCTTCTGGAGGCTCGAATGGCCGTGGCGGCCTATGTGATCAAGATCACAGAGATATTTCCGGCATGAACGGGTACTCCTTGATACAATACGGGTTGGGGGTGAAGAATTTATGAACGAATATAAAGTTGCGTTTGTAAAAAGCGGAAAATGGTATGCGGCCTTTGTGCCAGACCTGCCGGGCGCTCACTCCCAGGGCAGGACTCTGGCGGAAGCCCGCCGGAACATCCGGGAGGCGATTGCGCTGGTGCTCGAATCCAATCACAAGCGATTCCGCTTCAATTCCCCGCCATCGTGAAATCAACACGTTCACGGCTCGCGGCATCTGTAAAGACCTGGGTGTCGAACCTCCGAGCGGCAAATGAAACCTGCGGCGTGAATAACTTAACAACTTACGGTCTGACCCCGTTGACCAGTTGCCGGTTACGGCTGGTTAACTCTGCTTGTGGCGGGGACGTTCGATGAAGACTTCCATGAACACGATGGCCAGAATCGGCAATATCAGACTGGCCCATTCGGCAATACTCACAGTCGATCCTCCTTCCATACGTAATATACCAGACAACAGATGCCGGCCGCCAACGCGCCGACCGGAAACGACGGATGCAGGTCCTGCCGAAAAATCGTCGCGGCCAGCCCGCCGATCATCAGCGCACGGCCCATTTCAAAGATCACCTTCTCAAGTCTCGACTCAGGCCTTCTCTCCATCACATCCGGATCATACCGTCAAACCTACTCTTGTGCAAGCTCGTGGGAAGGATTTGAATAACTTAACAACTTACGGTCTGAGCCTTCTCTCAAAAACCTCTATATGAAATTTTTTCGCGATCATTCGCCGCTTCAAAACTTAAATAACTTAATGCCTGACCCTGTTCTCGGTTCGGGCGACACGATTTATGCTTTCGGAACCTTGAAACATCCTCCGGTTGCGGGTATATTCGAAGATGGGCGCAGGGGTAAAAAGGGGAGTCGAGCGGCGTGAGCAAACCCATTCGGGACGTGGACATTGAAACGGCCAACGGTAAAAAAACATGCGTTTCGGCTGTCCTCGACAGCGGGTCGTTCTATACGATCATTCGTCAGGATTGTTTGCCGCGCGGGGCCGTGGTCGAAACGTTGAAGGTCAAACAAAAATTTGGAACGGCAAAACGGCGCGGCGGCAAACTTGTTGTGACCGCGGTTGTGTATTTAAAAATGCGCGTTGAAGGCCGCTGGATCAGTGACGAGGCGAAGGTCGCCCCCGACTTGGGGTCGGAGATGTTGATCGGCGCCAAAACCATGCAAGCCTGGGACATCACCATCAAAAACAAAAATGGCCGCACAACCATCCATGTCGGGCATGACATGAACGACCCCGACATCCAGACGGTGCTGTGATGGCAAAGTCAATACGTCAAGGAATGGCACCGTCAGCGGAAAACTTAATAACTAAATGCCTGACACTGTTCTCCTGGTTTTGGAAACTGCCCCGGTTGATGACGATACGTCCGTTGCGCGACTCCCGAATCGATCCTATGTCGGTACACCCTTCGTGCGGATTTCCGTTCGCAGTGTGATCTGGATCACAATATATATGTGTAGTTATATAGGAGATATTCTGTCTAAACTTATAGACTTACTACGGAGAGCGGAAATAGTTGACATCTCGTTGAGAAACCCCATCAACTACGAAAAGACGCAAATTTTCGCGAAAACGCGCAAAAAACTCAAAAACTCAATACCTGGTACTGTCTTCTCCGCAGCCGGAAATAACTTCAATAACTTAATGCTTGACACCGTTCGTCTGCCTCCCCCGCAAGGGGGGAGGAACAACTGCGGCCATGCGAAATTGAACAAAATCTACCACGCCAGTAGCGGTCTGCCGTCTATATGCGGAATCGCTGGACCGGCCAATTCTCCCTTGACTTTCGCTCTTCCTGCGGATATATTCAAGGGGTTGGGTCGGGGTGGCAAGTCCTGCAGGATCAGGACTCATGAATAGGTTCCATGCGCAGGAAACTGCCCCGGTTGATGACGATACGTCTGTTGTGCGACTCCCGAATCTGGCCTATGTCTGTACACCCTTCGTACGTAATTCCGGCCGCCGTGTGATCTGGGTCACACAACATATTTGTATATATACAGGGGGTATTCTGTCCAAACTTAAAGACTTATTGCGGAGGGCGGAAATAGTTGACACCTCGTCCAGGAAACAACATCAACTACGAAAAGACGCAAATTTTCGCGAAAACGCGCAAAAACTCTCTATGAAATCTTTCCGCGATCATTCGCCGATTCAAAACTTTAATAACTTAATGCCTGACCCCAGTCTTCTACCCCAGTCTTCCCTGTTTTTCGCCGATTCGCCGTTTCTCCGTCTCGCCGTTTCGATCTTTATAGCCCTCTTCCCACTTTTCAATCCCGAAGCACACGCCGCACCCAACGACACCACCGCCGACGCCGTGTGGGGCCAGCCGAATTTTGGCGATTCGACCGTAAATAACGGCGGCATCTCGGCAAACAGCCTGCTATATCCGCGCGGCGGCGCATTTGATGCCCAAGGGCGTCTGTACGGCGCCGATCAGGGTAACAGCCGCATCCTGATCTACAACGGTCCGGCATCGGGTGACACGACGGCCGACACCGTCTTGGGCCAGCCGGGATTCACAACGAACACCCAAAATAACGGCGGCGTCTCGGCAAACAGCCTGGCCAATCCAGATGGCGTCGCATTCGATGCCCAAGGGCGTCTATACGTCGGCGATAGGATCAACAACCGCGTCCTGATCTACGACGATCCGGCATCGGGTGACACGACGGCCGACACCGTCTTGGGCCAGCCGGGATTTGCAACGAACACATTCAATATCGGCGGCATATCGGCAAACACCCTGTACGAACCGTATAATGTCGAAGTCGATGCCCAAGGGCGTCTCTACGTCGCCGATTTGAGTAACCATCGCGTCCTGATCTACGACAATCCGGCGTCGGGCGACACGACGGCCGACACCGTATTGGGCCAGCCGGGATTCGCAACGAACACCGCCAATAACGGCGGCATATCGCCAAACAGCCTGAACAGTCCGTATGGCGTCGAAGTCGATGCCCAAGGGCGTCTGTACGGCGCCGATCAGGGTAACAGCCGCATCCTGATCTACAACGGTCCGGCATCGGGTGACACGACGGCCGACACCGTATTGGGCCAGCCGGGATTCACAACGAACACATTCGATATCGGCGGCATATCGGCAAACGGCATGTACAATCCGACTGGCGTCGAAGTCGATGCCCAAGGGCGTCTCTACGTCGCCGATTACTCCAACCATCGCATCCTGCGCTTCGACACAGCCCCGCCGCCCCCTCCCTACGCCGGCCCGAAATGGTACGTGAATGACACGTCGACCAGCGGCGACTCGTACACGTACGCGGTCGGCAGTGACGCCAACGAGGGGAGCGCATCATTGCCGTTCCGCACGATCATCCGCGCGATCAACGCCGCCTCATCCGGCGACACCATCTACATCGACGCCGGACTCTATGACTCGTATGTCGTCATCAGCGCCACCGAGACGGCGGGCGTCAACATCACCAAGGACTCGATCGCGCTCATCGGCAAGGACTCGGCGTCCACCATCATCGATCCCCCGGGGGCGAAGACGCTGACGGGACTCTACGGCATCTACGCCGACACGCAGACGGGACTCACGATCAAAAACCTCGGCGTGACGGGGGCGTATGACGGGATTCGCTTCGATAACGTCGATCGGTCCACAGTTTCCGGTGACAGTTGCAGTTCGAACGGCGAATACGGCGTCTATCTGTTCAACGGATCGGAAACGAACACCCTCAGCAACAACATCGCCAATTCCAATTCGTCCATCGGGTTTCTCGTTTCCGGATCCAACCACAACACCGTCAACAACAACATCGCCAATTCCAACTCCAATGCCGGAATCAATTTCTCGTCCAGTTCCTACGACACCGCAAGCAACAACACCGCCAACCTGAACGGATTTGCCGGGATCGATCTGAACGGCGGGTCCTATTACACCGTCACCGGCAACACTTCGGACACCAATTCTTCCCACGGCATCTATCTCGAAGGCGGGACCAATAACAACACCGTTTCCAATAACACCGCCCGCGGCAACTCGACCACCGGCATCTACCTCAACGCGGCCGATACCAACACCCTTTCCGGCAACACCGCCGGCGTCAACGGCGACGGGATCAAGCTCTTGAACAGTCAGGCCAACACGCTGAGCTCCAATACGGCCAACTCGGACTCGTGGAACGGCATTGTTCTTTCGGGATCGAACCGCAATACCCTTGAAACCAACACCTGTCACTCCAACCTCGGCCCCGGCATTCTGCTCGTGGATACGTCGAAGTTCAATACGCTCCGCAACAACACGGCCGAAACGAACACCGGCGCCGGAATCAAAGTCCTGAACAGCTCATCCGACACCCTGAGCGGCAACACGAGCCGGTCGAACACCCTGTACGGCATTCACTTGGACGGGGCGGCGAATAACACCCTGACCAACAACACGGCCAATTTGAACGTGTCCATCGGGATTTATCTTTCCGGCGCTTCGGACACGAACACGGTGGACAGCAACGCGGCCAATTCGTGCGGCGACGGAATCAAAGTCTTGAACAGCCACGGCAACACGCTGAAGTCGAACACGGCCCAATCGGACACCTACAACGGCATCGTCATCTCGGCGTCGAACGACAACACCGTGGAGAGCAACACGTGCAATCTGAACGCTCAGATCGGAATTCTGTTGGCGGACACCTCGAAACGCAATACCGTGCGGAACAATTCGGCCGACACCAACACGCAGGCGGGGATCAAGCTGACCGGCGCTTCGTCGGACGACACCGTCAGCGGCAACACGTGCCGGTCTAATCTCCAGCAGGGGATTCTTCTCGACATGGCCGACACCCACACGATTTCATCCAACACGGCCAATTCCAACGGGGACGGCATTAAACTCCTGAACAGCCACGGCAACACCGTCAGTTCCAACACGGCCCAATCGGATACCAACGGCATCGTGCTGTCGGGCGCGAACAACAATACGCTGGAGACCAACACCTGTTTCTCCAACCTGCAAATCGGGATTTTGCTGGCGGACACGTCGAAGTTCAACACGGTGCGGAACAACACAACCGAAACGAACACGTATGACGGCATCAAAGTCTCGGGCGCATCAAGCGACACGGTGGAGGGGAACACGACGCGGTGGAACACGCAGTACGGCATCTGGCTGGACGACACGTCGACGAACAACGTGGTGAAGAACAACACGGTGACGCTGAACGCGAACATCGGGATTTACCTGTCGGACGGGTCGGACACGAACACGGTGGACAGCAACGCGGCCAATTCCAATTCGGACGGCATCAAATTGTCGGACGCTCACGCAAATACGGTGGTGAACAACACGGCCAAATCGGATTCGTACAACGGCATCGCGCTCTCGGGCGCGAACCGAAACACGATCGAGACGAACACATGTCAGTCCAATCTGCAGATCGGCATCCTGCTGGCGGACGGGTCGAGATACAACGTCATTTCGAACAACACGACGGACACGAACGCGCAATACGGGATCAAAGTGCTGGGGAGTTACTACGACACGGTGACGGACAACACGGCGCGCGAAAATCCGGTGCAGGGGATTCTGCTGGACGGGTCGGAGACGAACTGGGTCGTGAGCAACACGGCGGTTTCGAACGGGGACGGGATCAAATTGCTGAACAGCCACGGCAATACGGTGCGTTCGAACACGGCGCGGTCGGACACGTACAACGGGATTGTGCTCTCGGGCGCGAACGGCAACACGATCGAGACCAACACCTGCAACTCGAATCTGCAGGTTGGGATTCTGCTGGCGGACACGTCGCGGTTCAACACGGTGTCGGGCAATGTGTCGGAGACGAACGCGTGGGACGGGATCAAGGTGTTTGGCAGTACGTTCGACACGTTGAGCGGGAACAGGGCGCGGTGGAACACGAACTACGGCATCTGGCTGGCCGACACGTCGACGAACCACGTGATCAGGAACAACACGGCGGCGCTGAATGCAGGCATCGGCATCTACCTCTCGGAAGGCGCGGACACGAACGCGGTGGACAGCAACACGGCGAACTCGAACGGGGACGGGATCAAGGTCCTGCGCAGCCACGGCAATACGCTGAAGTCGAACACGGCCCAGTCGGACACCTACAACGGCATTGTGTTGTCGGGCGCCAACAACAATGTCTTGGAGACCAACATCTGTTTCTCGAACTTGCAAGTCGGAATTCTGCTGGCGGACACGTCGAAATACAATGTGGTGAGGAACAACACGACCGACACGAACACGCAATACGGGATTCGGCTGTTGAACAGTTCATACGACACGGTGACGGGCAACACGGCGCGGTCCAACCCGCTGGTGGGCATCCATCTGGACGGGTCGGACACGAACGTGGTGAAGAGCAACACGGCCAATTCCAACGGCGACGGGATCAAGCTGTTGAACAGCCACGGCAACACCGTCAGTTCCAACACGGCCCAATCGGACACCTACAACGGCATCGTGCTGTCGGGCGCGAACAACAATACGCTGGAGACCAACACCTGTTTCTCCAACCTGCAAATCGGGATTTTGCTGGCGGACACGTCCAAGTTCAATACCGTGCGGAATAACACGACCGAAACGAACACGTATGACGGCATCAAAGTCTCGGGCTCATCAAGCGACACGGTGGAGGGGAACACGACGCGGTGGAACACGCAGTACGGCATCTGGCTGGCCGACACGTCGACGCTGAATGTGGTGAAGAACAACACGGTGACGCTGAACGCGAACATCGGGATTTACCTGTCGGACGGGTCGGACACGAACACGGTGGACAGCAACACGGCCAATTCCAATTCGGACGGTATCAAAGTCCAGCGCAGCCATGGCAACACGCTGAAGTCGAACACGGCCCAATCGGACACCTACAACGGCATCATCCTATCTGTCGCGAACAACACCCGTGTGGAAAGCAATACGATCAAATCCAACCTGCAAGTCGGCCTCCAGATCGCGGATATCTCCAATAATAATTTCTTCCGGAATAACACCGTTTCTTCCAATACCCAAATGGGCGTCAAGCTGTACAGTTCGGACTCGAACACCCTCACACAGAACGATATCAGCGGCAACGACACCGGCGTACGGATCGAAGGGACCTCTGCCGGCAACCTCATTACCAAAAACAACATCACCGGCAACAATGTAAACGGGGTTTATAACCAGGCCGGCCTCGCCCAGACGCTGACCCGTAACTGGTTCGGTTCCGCCGACTCGGTGACGGTCAAGAACAAGATCAGCGACACGGCGTCGGATTGGGATCCGTGGCGACTCGCCGCGGTCGACACGGCTGCCGGCGCCGACACGACCGCGCCGAAAGCGCCGGACACGGTGGCGGTGGTGAGCGCGGCGGGCGACTCGTCGGTGGGTTTGGAGTGGGCGGCGGTGACGGCGCTGGAGGAGTCGAACGGCGGCGCCGTGGGGTTGTCGGGGTATCGGGTGTACCGCAGTCTGACCAAAGACACGTCGTCGTGGATCAAAATCGGCCAGACGGGGTCGGGGCAGATCCGGTTTCAGGATACGGATGCCGGGCTCAAGACATACTACTACCGCGTGACTGCGTTCGACGCGGCGGCGTTTGAGAACGAGTCGTTCTTCTCTGACTCCCAGCCGTCGGGCCAGGCGTGGTTTGGCCGGACCGCGTTTTACGTGAACGACGGCTCCACATCGGGCGACAGTTTCACGTATGCGGCGGGTTCGGACACGACGGGCGAAGGCACGTCGGGCAAGCCGTTCGGCTCGCCGGCGAAGGCGATGCAGTACGTGACCGCCGGCGACACGATCTGGCTGGACGCCGGCACGTACGGCGGCGACACGTGGGAGATGATTTCGGCGACAGAAACCGGCGCCGTGAATCTGGATACGGACAACTTGACGCTGATCGGCAAGGATTCGGGGGCGACGGTGATTGATCCGCCGGGACTGGCGACCGGAATCTTCGGCATCTACGCCGACTCGCAGGCTGGCCTGATGATCAAAAATCTCGGCGTGACGGGCGCCTATGACGGGATTCATTTCCTGACGGTGACGTCGTCCCGGATCGAGAACGACAGCTCCGGGGCGTGCTTGAATGACGGTTTCTACTTGGAATCTTCGGACTCTAACACGCTGTCGAACAACATCTCCAATTTGAATTCGGCCAACGGGATCACGCTCTCGTACTGCACCGGCAACACCGTGAGCGGCAACACGGCCAACTCGAACGCGTCGAACGGCATCAACCTGGCCGCTTCCCTGAGCAACACGCTGACCGGCAACACGGCCGACGGCAATTCGAGCCGGGGCATTATTCTGTCAACCGGATCGACCGGAAACCGCGTGACCGGAAACCGCGTGTTCTCGAACGCCTATGGCGTCAGTCTCGGGATCAACTCGACCGGCAATCTCGTCGCGCGAAACGCCGCCAATTCGAATACGACCAACGGCATTTACATCCAGAGCGCGAACAACGTCGTGACGCAAAACGACGTCCGGCTCAACACCCAGTATCAGATCTATCTCACGTCGGCGGCGACCGGCGCCGTCGTCGAGAAAAACAATATCCAGCCGTCGGGCGGCACCGACAGCGGAGCGTATGTTCAGGCGCCGACGACGGGACTCCAGACTTTCACCCGCAACTGGTGGGGATCTCTGGATTCGGTAACAATAAAGAAGAGTGTCGTCCAGACAGCCAACGCCGATTCGGTCATCTGGCAGCCATTCCGGCTGGCGCAGGTCGACACCGCCGCCGGCGCCGACACGACCGCGCCGAAAGCGCCGGACACGGTGGCCGTGATCGGCGCGCCGTCGGACACGTCGATTATCGTCGAGTGGTCGGCGGTGAGCGCGCTGGAAGAGACGAACGGCGGCGCGACGGGGCTGTCGGGGTATCGGGTGTACCGGAGCGCCGTCAAAGACACGTCGTCCTGGGTGAAAGTGGCGCAGACGGCGTCGGGCGTGATCCGGTGGCAGGACACGGATGCCGGGATCGGGACCCGGTACTATTACCGCGTGACGGCATTCGACACCGCGACGCCGTTCGAGAACGAGTCGTTCTTCTCGGACAGCCAGCCCTTCGACGCCGCGATGTTTGGCCCTCAGATCAACTGGTACGTGAACGACGGCTCCACCGCCGGCGACAGTTACACGTATGCGGCGGAACCGACACCGCGTCCGGCAAGGGGTCCGCTTCGGCGCCGTTCAAGTCTCTCGCCAAAGTCATGCAATTCGTGACCGCCGGCGACACGATCTGGCTGGACGCCGGCACATTCGGCGGCGACACATGGGAGATGATTTCGGCGACCGAAACCGCCGCCGTGAATCTGGATACGGACAACCTGGCGCTGATCGGCGTGGACTCGGGCGCGACGGTCATCGATCCGGCGGGGGTGAAGACGCTGGCCAATCTCTACGGCATCTACGCTGACACGCAAGTCGGCCTTGCGATCAAAAACATCGGCGTGACGGGGGCGTACGACGGGATTCATTTCTACAACGTGGACAATTCGACGATTGAAAACGACAGCGCAAGTTCAAACGGCAACTACGGCATTTACCTTCGCGTCAATTCAGACACCAACACGATGACCACCAACACGGCCGGGTCGAATTTCTATGGCATCTATCTGACATCAAGTTCGAACAACAACACGTTGACGAGCAACACGGCCAGTTCGAATACAGATGGCATCTATCTGTCTTCGAGTTCGAACAACACGTTGACGAGCAACACGGCCAGTTCGAATACGGGCAACGGTATCCGTCTGGCCGTGAGTTCGAACAACAACACGTTGACGAGCAACACGGCCAGTTCGAATACGGACGGCATCTATCTGGATGCAAGTTCGAACAACACGTTGACGGGCAATACGGCCAGTTCGAATTCGAGCCTCGGCATCTATCTGTACTCGAGCTCAAACAACACGGTGACGAGGAACACGGCCAGCTCGAATACGGGCTACGGCATCCGTCTGTATGCGAGTTCGAACAGCACAGTCCTTCAGAACGAGGTCAGGAACAACACCCAATATCAGTTCTATATCGAAGCGGCTTCCTCCTCCGACACCATCCAGAAAAACAACATCGTGACCTCCGGGACGAATCCCGACAGCGGGGTCTACAACGCCTCGACCACCGCAACCAACAAATTCACCTTCACCCGCAACTGGTGGAACTCGACCGATACGGGCCGGATCAAGCAGATGATCTATCAGGCGTCGAACGGCGATTCCGTGATCTGGCAACCGTTCCGGCTGGGGCAGGTCGACACGGCGTCGGGCGCCGACACGACCGCGCCGAAAGCGCCGGACACGGTGGCGGTGGTGGGCGCGCCGTCGGACACGTCGATCATCCTCGAGTGGTCGGCGGTGAGCGCGAACGAGGAGACGGTGTCGGGCGGCGTAGGGCTGTCGGGCTACCGGGTCTACCGGAGCAAGACGAAGGATACGAGTTCCTGGACCCGCGTCGCGCAACGAGCGTCCGGCGTCATCCGGTATCAGGACACGGACGTGTCGCTGGGTGTGAACTATTACTACCGCGTGACGGCCTTCGACACGGCGGCGCCATTTGAGAACGAGTCATTCTTCTCGGACTCGCAACCCTTCGATTCCGCGCAGGCGCAGTCGCGAGTGAACTGGTACGTGAACGATATCTACTCCGGCGACTCGTTCACCTACGTCGGCGGGTCGGACACGTCGGGTGACGGCACAGCGCAAAAGCCGTTCAAGTCTATCCCGAAGGCGATGTCGCTGGCGACATCGGGCGATACAATCTGGATCGACGCGGGGCTTTACGACTC